>Ga0209578_10000069_pt1 | contig 247680 bp, 180 predicted proteins | sample tdAd472_FD_187127 | JGI IMG/M metagenome (GOLD analysis project Ga0209578, IMG submission 187127) | Marine sediment microbial communities from the Atlantic coast under amendment with organic carbon and nitrate - tdAd47.2 (SPAdes)... | ecosystem: Environmental > Aquatic > Marine > Coastal >... | reverse complement strand
GGAGGGCTTCCCCTACACGATCCGCATCGTCTCGAACATCACCGAGTCGAACGGCTCCTCGTCGATGGCCTCGGTCTGCGGCGGCTGCCTGTCGATGATGGTCGCGGGCGTGCCCCTGAGCCAGCCCATCGCCGGCATCGCCATGGGCCTCGTCGAGGAGGGCGACCAGATCGCGATCCTCAGCGACATCCAGGGCTCCGAGGACCACAACGGTGACATGGACTTCAAGGTCGCCGGCTCGGGCATCGGCATCACGGCCCTGCAGATGGACATCAAGATCCGCAGCGTCAGCCGGAGCCTGCTCGAGCGGGCCCTCGCCCAGGCCGCCGACGGCCGGCGCTACATCCTGCGCAAGATGCTCGAGGTGGTCTCCCAGCCCAGCCCCGAGATCAGCGAGCACGCCCCGCGCTTCGAGTCGATCAAGATCCCGGGCGAGAAGATCGGCTTCCTGATCGGGCCCGGTGGCAAGACCATCAAGGGTCTTCAGGCCGACTACGGCGTCAAGGTCTCGGTCATGGACGACGACGGCAACATCCAGGTCTTCGGCACCGACAGCGCCAAGACCCGGGCCTGCGCCGACGCGATCCGCTCGATGTGCGAGACCCCTGAGGTCGGCACGCGCTACACCGGCACCGTCAAGTCGATCCGCGACTTCGGCGCCTTCATCGAGATCCTCCCCGGCGTCGAGGGCCTCTGCCACATCTCCGAGCTGGCCGAGGGCTTCGTCGAGCAGGTGACCGACGTGGTCAACATGGGCGACGAGATCGAGGTCGTGATCATCAACGTCGACGACCGCGGCAAGGTCAAGCTCTCCGCCAAGCAGGCGAAGGAAGAGCCGGAGACGGTCGACGCCTGAGCCCGCGGCCCGGCTCGAGCCGGGCACGAGCCCATCCACAGGAGCCGCCTCTCCCATCGGGGGAGGCGGCTCCTCTCGTCGACTCGCGCGTCGCCATCCTGGGAAGGCTCCGCGGGGCGCGGCCTCCCGCGCAGGGCCCGCGCTCGGCTCGGATGAATGGCCGCATGGCCGCGCCCGTCCGGGCTCCGAGGGGGACGGGGCTCCACCATTCGCCCGCGACCTCCGCGCACGAACCGGCGTGGCCAGAAGTATCCGGCTTTCCCATCCCAGCCCTCGGAGGCGATGCCGATGTAGACAACGCATTCGCTTCGCCAGCCTTCTCGCGCCACTCGCCCCGCCGACCCCTTGACCTCGTCCCCCCTCTGTTTCGGTTCTGTAGGCTCCGCCGCCGAAAAAAGGGCCGTGCGGGCCTTCCCCGGGGCGATGGGGGCCCGAATACTGGGTTCAGGCGATCCCGACCCGGGATCGACGCTCCATCGCGGCGCGCCGGGCTCCACCTGCCGGGGGTTCGGGAGGCTGCCGGAAGGGGTGCCGCGCCTGGAAGGACCCGTGGGGGAACTAACGGGGGACGAAGTCGACGGTAGGAGAGAATCAGGACGCGCTTCGGCCCGGGGCCCGCTGGACCTCGACGACCGGGCAGGGGAGCGCAGCCAATCGGTCTGGGGAAGCCGGGCCTGGGGGACTCGAAGAATGAGGGGCTCGATGAAGAACACGAAGAAGGGGCGCCTGCTGGCGGCCATCACCGCCGCGGCCCTGTGCACCGCCGGGCCCCTGGGGGCCGCCGAGGGTGCCCTGGGCGCGCCCGGGGCTGCGCCGGACCTGCTGACGACCGATAGGGCCACCACGGGCTCCGATTGGGTGGTGAAGTCCGCCGACAGCATCTGCGGGGTCTCGACGGCCCGACGGATCACGAACCCGGCCAAGGTCGACTATGACAAGCTCCTCGGTGCGACCTCCGAGATGAAGGAGATCAAGCGGGACGGAATCGACCCCAAATCGGCCCATGGACAGGCCCTGGTGACCAAGGCCCGCAACAAGGTGCGCGAGGCCGCCAAGAGCGCGATGTCGGAGAAGGGTCACTGCAGCGTCTGGAAGAAGATCTCCCACAAGGAAGGCAAGGCGGTGGTCGATCTGACCTCCACGGTCGAGGCCAAGCTGAACTGACGGGCGGTCCCGTGCTCGGGAGAGCCCCGGTGGAGGAGCGGAGCCGCTGGGCTGCGCTCTTTTTGCTTAAGGCCCGCCTCGACAAGCACTAGCTTGCCCTCATGCCCGCCTCCTCGACTCCGACGCCCCGGATCCGACCCTCGGTCACGGCGGCCGTGCTGGCCGGGACGATCCTGGCGGTCCTGGGAGGGTGCCGGAGCCAGGAGATCGAGGACCGCAAGACGCGTCAGGACCGCCTGACGCTGGAGATGTGGCGCGAGCTCATCGAGCAGGGGACCCTGACCCCGGTGGACTCGATGGAGGACGCCTTCCAGGGCTTCCGCCCCGAGATGGGGGCCACCCCGGAGGACTACCGGCGGCTCCAGCAGGGGGGAGGCAGCCAGGAGCCGGTGGCGGCGGGGGACGGGACCCCGCCCCAGCCGACCCTCGAGCCCCGGCCCCTGGAGCCCCGCCCTCAGCCTCCGGCCGGGTCGGAGGCCCCGGCGCCCGATCCAGAGCCCGAGAACCTGGTCGAGATCGAGCCGCCGCCCAACTATTACGCGATCTTCGGGTCGCGCATCATCGTCCACGACGAGGCGGGGCTGATCTCGAAGCCCTACCCCATGCGCAAGGGCGCCGCCCAGCGCATGCTCGACTTCATCAAGACCTACGGCGACTTCCCCATCTGGAACGGGGAGGGCGTGCACACGCCGGAGTCCGCGCGCTTGGCCCTGGTCCCTGACATGGACACCGAGTTCCTCTCGGACACCATGCGCAACACCGGCCCCGCGCCCGGCAAGGACGTGCCCATGGGGGACTGGCTGATGGTCACCGCGAGCCCGGAGATGCTCGAGGAGATCGAGGCCTTCATCGACACCTTCGCCGCCGGGCCGCCGCAGATCGAGATCGAGGCGAAGATCGTCGAGTGGGTCGTGCGCGACTCCCTGGACCTGGGGATCTCCGACGTCAGGGTGGACTTCCCGGGGAACACGCTCGTGGACACCCTGGGCTGGACCTTCCCCAACACGGCCACGGCGGACACGGGCGGCGAGTTCTTCGCTGCGATCAGCTCGATCCACGACGGCGTGACCTACGCAGCGATGTTCGAGGCCCTGGCGGCCTACGAGAACGTCTCGATCATCTCGCGCCCGAAGGTCGCCGTGCGCGACGGCACCAAGGCCAAGCTCGAGGCCCTGACGAAGTTCCCCTACCTCAAGGTCACGGGCATCAACAACTCGGGCAACGCCGCCACCCAGCTCGACTTCCAGGACGTGGGCGTTTCGCTCTACGTCACGCCGCGCCTCGTGGGCACGGGAACCATCGCCTTGCAGATCGACATCGAGGCCTCGCAGCAGACGGGCACGGCGGTGACCTTCGAGGTGACCTCCACTTCCGCCGAGAACCAGGACCAGATCGTCTCCACGCCCATCCTCTCGACGCGCACGGCGGAGACGGTCGTCTACCTGAAGCCCCAGCAGGCGGTCATCCTCGGTGGTCTGATCTCCGAGCGCACCTCCGAGGAGGAGAGCGGGATCCCGATCCTGAAGGACCTGCCCCTGCTCGGCTACCTCTTCAAGTCGACCCTCGAGACCACCGAGAAGACGACCCTCCTGTTCTTCATCCGGCCGCGCCTGATCGAGGGCAGCGACCTGCACCAGCCCTTCTGAGCCGCCCCCCGCGGCGGGCGCTACACTGACCTGCCGAACGGCCGGGAAGATCACCCCCCGCCGGTCGTCCGCCGCCCCGCATGAGGCTCCCCAGATTCAAAGGACGCAGCGCTCGACGACGCCGCTCCCCCCGCCCCGAGCGCCGCGGGGCCGCGCTGCTGCTCACGGTGCTCGTGCTCGCCGTCGTGATCGCGATCATCTACCAGATCCGGTCCGAGACGAAGACCGACGCCCGCGTGGGGCAGAATGACGTCGGCCTCTCGATCATGGAGCGCAGCATCGAGTCGGCCAAATGGGACGTCTACGAGCTGCTGCAGGTCGACGGGGAGGACGCCGCCGCGGCGGGCGAGGACCAGGGCGCGGGCCCAGCGCCCCAGGTCGGCGACGATGGAGGCGACGGGGCTGGCCTGGGGGGAGAGGGAGGAGGCGAGGAGGAGGCCCCGACCGACTCCTCGAAGGACGAGTGGGCGCGCGTGCAGCGCACGACCATCAACGACATCGAGCTGCGCATCCTCGTCGAGGCGGAGAATGCCAAGTACAACGTCCTTAATGTCCTGACCGAGGACGAGGAGCAGGCGGAGGAGGCCTTCCAGCGCGTCGTGCGCATCATCGACCTATTCCGCGAGGACACCGAGCTCGACGTCTCCAATCGCGAGGCGGAGGAGATGGCGCGTGAGATGCGCGACTTCCTCCTCGAGCGCAACCGCGGCGACTGGCCCCAGCCCGAGCTCCTGACCTTCGACGAGGAGCGGGAGGGCATGTTCCTGCCGATGTCCCTGCGCGATTTTCTCGTGCTCGAGTCCTGGCAGCCGCACTTCTTCCGCTGCTTCCGCGACTCCCTCGAGCGCCGCGTCCACAGCCTCGACCAGTTCCTGACCGTCTGGTCCTCCCCGGCCCTCGCCGAGGAGGACGAGGAGGAGGCCGAAGCGCCGGTGGAGCCCGCGGAGGACGAAGAGGACGGAGGAGACTCCCCGGAGGACATGCCCGGCGGGGGAGACGACGAACAGGAGCAATCCCAGGGGCAGGAGGAGCCCGCGGCCACCGAGGCGACCCTCGGCTACCGCGTCAACGTCAACCTCGCGCCCAAGGCCGTCCTCGCGGGCCTCTTCGACGACCGGGACGTGCGCCTGAGGTTCTGGGACGACGTCCTCGAGTACCGCAACCTGGACGAGGAAGAGGAGGAGGGCGGCGAGGGCGAGGAGCCGCTCTACGACCAGTTCAACGAGGAGATCCGCGACAAGCGCGCCTTCGAGTCCCTCGACGAGCTCGAGGAGGTGCGCTCCTGGGACGACTACGACGCCGAGACGCGGGGCCGCATCCAGGCCCTGCTCGAGACGCAGAGCGAGGTCTTCACGATCTACATCACGGCTCGCCGGGAGAATGGGGGTCAAGGACAGCTGTCCTCCTTCGCCGATCCGCGCGAGCGCGAGCGACTCGAGGAGCTGCCGGGCGGTGCGCTGGTGCGGACCGTGCGCACGGTCGTGTGGCGGCGCGCGGGGGACGACGGCGTGGAGGTCATCCCGATCATCCCGTGGGAAGTGCTCGACTACCGGCCCTTCGAGCTCGAGGACTACCCCGAGGACTACTACTAGGCGATGCCCGCCAAGAAGGGCCAGACACCGGACCGCCTGCGCCTGGAGGTCTTCCACCACCTCTTCGCCGCCGCCGGGGAGGAGATGGGCGTGACCCTGATGCGCTCCTCCTTCTCGCCCAATATCAAGGAGCGGCGAGACTTCTCCTGCGCCCTCTTCGATGGCGAGGGGCGCATGATCGCCCAGGCCGCCCACCTGCCCGTGCACCTGGGGGCCGCGCCCATGTCCGTCGCCGCGGCCCGGGAGGTCTGCGAGATGGAGCGCGGGGACGCCGTCCTCCTGAACGACCCCTACCGCGGCGGCACGCACCTCCCGGACCTGACCCTGATCTCCCCGGTCTTCCTGGGCCAGGAGCGGCGGCCGAGCTTCTACGTCGCCAACCGCGCCCACCACGCCGACGTCGGCGGCCACCAACCCGGGTCGATGGCCCCGGCCCCCGACGTGCACGGCGAGGGCTTGCGCATCCCTCCCACCCGACTGGTGCGCGGCGGCGCCGTCGACCGGGAGCTCGCGGCCCTGCTCTTCGCCAACATGCGCGTCCCCGAGGAGCGCGAGGCGGACCTGCTCGCCCAGTGGGCGGCGAACCGCGTGGGCGAGGCGCGCCTGCGCGCCATGGCCGAGGAGTACGGACCGGCCGAGCTGCGCGCGCGCGCGGCGCAGCTCATGGACTGGACCGAGGAGCTCAGCCGCGACCTCGTGCGCTCGATACCCGAAGGCAGCTGGAGCTTCGAGGACGAGCTCGAGAGCCCGGCCAATCACGGCAGCGAGCTCCTCGCTCGCTTGCGCCTGACGCTCACGAAGCGCCGCGGGCGCCTCGACTTCGACTTCCGCGACAGCGACGACCAGCTCGCCGGGGCGCTCAATACGCCGCGGGCCGTGCCGCGCGCCGCCGTCTTCTACTGCCTGCAGCAGCTCCTGCCCCCCGGCACCCCCGCCAACGACGGAGTGCTGCGCCCGGTGGAGATCCGGACTCGTCCGGGCAGCGTGATCGACGCCCGTTACCCCGCGCCCGTCGCGGCCGGGAACGTGGAAACGAGCCAGCGCCTCGTGGACCTGATCTACGGGGTCCTCTCCCAGGTCTGGCCCGAGCGCATCCCGGCGGCGAGCGCGGGCACCATGAGCAACTTGACCTTCGGCGGCGGGCCGGAGGAGGGCGAGCCGGCCTTCGCCTACTACGAGACGATCGCCGGCGGGGCGGCGGCGGGGCCCGCGGGACCCGGTGCCCACGGCGTGCAGACCCACATGACGAACACGCGCAACACGCCCATCGAGGCCCTCGAGGCGCAGCTGCCGGTGCGCGTCCTGCGCTACACCTTGAGGCGCGGCTCGGGCGGTCGCGGGCGCTTCGCCGGCGGAGACGGCGTCGTGCGCCGCCTACGATTCCGGCGCGACGTGAGCGTGGGCTTCGTGGCCGAGCGCTCCGGTCGCGGCCCCTGGGGCCTCGCGGGCGGCGGCAGCGGCAAGCCCGGCGGCGCGCGCCTGCGACTGGCGGGTGCGCAACGCGACCAGCGCGTTGCGAGCAAGGGTTCTCACCACCTGCCCGCGGGCTCGGAATTCGAGGCGCGGACACCGGGCGGCGGCGGCTTCGGCGCCTGAGGCGCGCCCCGGGGCGGAGACGGCGATCCGCCGCGACCTCCCACCGCCCGAGGGCCTTGCCCCCCTCAGTCCGACTCTGGACAATGGGCGCTTCCGACGAGCCTGCAGAAGCGGTCCCCGACCCTTCGCGAAGGCCGATCGCCCACCCCGCGCACGGGCAGCCCGTGGCGATAGTCATTCCGCACCAGACCCCCGCCCTCCACGCCGCCTCGACCCTCAGAATGCTCGCTGAATCCACCGATTCACCTGCGCTCCTGAGGGCCGACGCGACGCGGATGCCGGTGCTCTGGCACGGAAGCACTTTCACCACGGACTGCTAGCGCAGCGCGCCACCACTCCCACCCCGGCCTCCTCGCCCCATGCCTTCCCTCAGCGTTTTCGGAGCCCAGTGGGGGGACGAAGGCAAAGGCAAGATCATCGACCTGCTCTCCCTCGACGTGGACGTCGTCGTGCGCTACCAGGGCGGGGCGAACGCGGGCCACACCGTGATCGTCGGCGGCGAGAAGTACGTCCTGCACCTCGTGCCCTCGGGCATCCTGCACGCGGGACGCGTCAACGTGATCGCGGCCGGCCTCGCCGTCGACCCGGTGGCCCTGCTCGAGGAGGTCGACGGCCTGCGCGAGCGCGGCGTCGCGGTCACGGGGGAGAACCTGCGCCTGGCCTCCTCGGCCCACGTAATCTTCGCGCACCACCGCACGATCGACCAGCTCTCGGAGCGTTGGCGCGGCGCCGGCCGCATCGGGACGACGGGACGCGGGATCGGACCGAGCTACGCCGACAAGGCCGCCCGCACGGGCCTGCGCATCGGCGACCTGCTCGAGCCCGACACCTGCCGCAAGCGCCTGCGCGCGGCCCTGGCCGAGAAGAACGCCCTGATCGAGCGCGTGCACGGCGAGGACCCCCTCGACCTGGACGCCCAGATCGAGAGCTACGTGGCGCTCGGCGACCGGTTGCGACCCTTCGTCTGCGACGCGGGGGCCGAGGTGCGCAGCGCTTACCGCGCGGGCAAGCGCGTGCTCTTCGAGGGCGCCCAGGGCTTCTTGCTCGACCTGGATCACGGCACCTATCCCTTCGTCACTTCCTCGAGCACCGGCACCAACGGGATCCCCGCCGGCGCCGGCTTCCCGGCCAAGGACATCGAGCGCGCGGTCGGGATCGCCAAGGCCTACTGCACGCGCGTGGGGGAGGGGCCCTTCCCGACCGAGGACGAGGGGCCCGAGGGGGAGGCCATCCGCGCGGCGGGCAACGAGTACGGCGCCACCACCGGCCGGCCCAGGCGCTGCGGCTGGTTCGACACCGTGGCGATGCGCTACGCCCTCGAGCTGAACGGGGCCGAGGGCTTCGTGATGACCAACCTGGACGTCCTGAGCGGCTTCCCCCAGCTGCGCTGCGCGGTCGCCTACGTTCGGGACGGCGAGCGGGTCGAGGAGTTCCCCGCCGGCCAGGACCTCGACGGCTTCGAGCCGATCTACGAGACCCTCCCCGGCTGGCGGGAGGACATCGGCGCCGTGCGCGACTTCGAAGCCTTGCCGCAGGCGGCGCGGGACTACGTCCACTGGGTCGAGGAGCGCGTGGGGGCGAAGATCCTCATGCTCTCGGTCGGTCCCGACCGCGAGCAGGTCATCCCACGCGGCCTCTGAAGCCAACTCCCACCGCCTCCGCTCTTGAGCCCTCGAATCGAACGCCCGGACCTCGGCGGTCCCTTCCCCGAGCACCTCGCCGTCATCATGGACGGCAACGGGCGCTGGGCCGAAGGGCGCGGGCTACGGCGCATCTTCGGGCACCGCGAGGGGGTCAACTCGGTGCGCGAGACGACGACCGAGTGCGCGCGCATGGGGGTCAAGAGCCTGACCCTCTACGCCTTCTCGGTGGAGAACTGGAAGCGTCCGCGGGCGGAGGTGCGCTACCTGATGCGCCTCCTGCGGCGCTTCCTGATCGACGAGCGCCCCACCCTGATGGAGAACGGCGTGCGCCTGCTCGGCCTCGGACGCCTGGACGACATCCCGGCCGAGGCCCTCGCGACCTTGCGCGAGACCGAGCGCCTGACCGCGGAGAACACGGGGATGACGCTGCGCCTGGCGCTCTCCTACGGCGGCCGCACCGAGCTGGCGGACGCGACTCGCCACCTCGCGCAGGACGTGCTCGCCGGGAAGCTCCGCGCGGAGGAGATCGACGAGGAGACGCTGCGCCGCTACCTCTACGATCCCGAGACCCCCGACCCCGACCTCCTGATCCGCACGGCGGGGGAGATGCGCCTGTCGAATTTCCTGCTCTGGCAGATCTCCTACACCGAGCTGTACGTGACCGACGTCTGCTGGCCGGGATTCCGGCGCGAGCACCTCATGGAGGCCCTGCGCAGCTTCGCCCAGCGCGAGCGACGCTACGGGGGTCTGATCGAGGAGAGCCAGCCCGGCGGCGTCGAGGCCGAGCGCGCGTCCTGAGGCGGGCCGGCTGAGCCAGTCCACCTGAGCTAGTCCAATCGGGCTCGTCCATGAACCCCAAGCTCGCCCGGCTCGCGAAGCGCACCCTCGTCGGCGGTAGCCTCGTCGTCGTCGTGGGGCTCGTCCTCGACGCGGCCTGGGAGAGCGAGGACGGCTTCGTCGTGTGGGCGATCGGCGCGCTGCTCGCCGCCGGCTGCGTCTTCGAGGTGACCCGCATGCGGCGGATCCTGCCGCGTTCCCTCGTCCCGGCCTTCGTCCTCGGGCTGCTCCTGTCCCTCGTGCCGGGCGTCCTGCACTACTTCGGCGGCGGGATCGCCGATCCCGAGGAGTGGGGCATGCGAAGCTGGCTCAGCGGGCGCGGGGTCGTCCTGGCCTACCTCGCGGGCGCGGTCGGCGCGACCCTCGGCGCTCTGCTCTTCGCGCGGCGGTTGGCGGTCCCCGCGCGCGTGCTCGAGCTCTCGGCCCTGGTCTTCGCGCCCTTGCCGGCCCTGGCCCTCGTGTGGCAGGACTTCGGCCCGCGGGGTCTCCTGTCGATCCTGCTGCTGGCCAAGATCGGCGACGTCTTCGGCTACTACGTCGGCAACGCGATCGGCAAGCGCCACCCATTCCCGAACGTCAGCCCCGGCAAGACGACGGCCGGCTGCGTCGCCTCCCTCGTCGCCGGCACCGTCGCCGGAGGCGCCTGCGCATGGTTCGGCCTGCTCCCGGTGGAGGGGCGTGACCTCCTCCCCGGCTTCGTCGCCGGGGCGCTCGTCAACGTCGCGGCGCAGGCGGGGGACCTGCTCGAGAGCCGCTGGAAGCGCGCCGCCGGGATCAAGGACTCCGGACCCTGGTTCGGGCCCTCGGGCGGTTTCCTCGACCTCGTGGACAGCCTGGTCCTGGGCGTGCCCGTGGCTCTCTTGAGCTGGCCCTGGCTCCTGGGCTGAGCCGGGCCTCGTGCCGACCGACCTTAACCACTATCCGCCAGGGGGTTGCCTGTGCTGGCCCGAGCCGGGGTCGCGCGCATGGGAGGCCCCCGCGGACCCGCGTTGACAGCCCCGCCTCGGGGGGGCGATGCTCTGGCCCCCGCCGGAGCGCCCCGGAGCCGTCGGACCCCACCTTGATCGAGATCACCATTCCGCTCCAGTCCCGGGACGAGGCCGTGCTCGTCCTGGGTCCCTACGACCGCTTCGCCAAGCTCCTGCGGCAGTCCCTCGACATCGAGCTCTTCACCCGCAACGGCAACCTGCGGTTGAAGGGAGCCGACGGGGACGTGCTCGAGGCCAAGCGCCGCATCGACCACCTCCTGGGGAAGATCCGCAAGGGACGCGAGCTCAACCTGCGCTCGATCGAGGAGATCCTGCTGGGCAAGCCCGCCGAGCGCGCGGCCGGCGAGGCCGCTCCCGCACGGCAGGCCGCGCCCGCGGGGGAGGGGGGTGACGGCGCCTCCCCGGGCTTCGCCGCCAGCTTGCCGCGCAAGACGGGCGGTGGCGGCATGCGCCTGCGCACGCGACCGGTCGAGCCCCGCGGCGAGAATCAACGCCGCTACCTCGAGCTGATCTCAAAGCGCGACCTCGTGTTCGGGACGGGCGTCGCCGGCACGGGCAAGACCTTCCTCGCGGTGGCCTCCGCCGTCCAGGCCCTGCGCCGCGGCGAGGTGCGGCGGCTCGTCATCACCCGGCCGGTGGTCGAGGCCGGCGAGAACCTCGGCTTCCTTCCGGGGGATCTGCAGGCCAAGCTCAATCCCTACGTGCGGCCGATCTACGACGCCCTCTCCAGCCTGCTCGACTTCGAGGACGTCGTGCGCCTGGAGGAGGTCGGGGTGATCGAGGTGGCGCCCCTGGCCTACATGCGTGGCCGGACGCTGTCCGACTCCTTCGTGATCCTCGACGAAGCGCAGAACACCACCGTGGGCCAGATGAAGATGTTCCTGACCCGCATGGGCGAGGGCACGCGCATGGTCGTCACGGGGGACCCGACCCAGAACGACCTCGACACGCGGGTCAAGAGCGGCCTCAACGACGCCCTCTGGCGCCTGCGCGGCTACCAGGAGATCGGCATCGTCGAGTTCGCGCCCAAGGACGTCGTGCGGCACGCGCTCGTGGAGAAGGTCGTACGCGCCTACGACGCCCCGGGCACGCGTCGCGACGGCGGACGGGACCCGGGCCGCGACGCGGAGGGGGGCGAGGCTTGAGCCCCTGGCGGCGTCTCCTCGGCACCGGCACGCCGGCCCTGCGGCGCGTCTCTCTCGAGAAGGCCAAGGCCGTCGACTCGAAGCCGCGCAGCACGCGCCTGCCGCAGTTGGGCGAGAAGGTCACGATGGCCGTCGTCGTGACCCTGCTCGCGACCCTCTTGATCGGAGGCGGCGCGGAGCTCGAGGTGCGCGGCTGGCTGGGGCTGAGCGCCTTGATCGGCGTCTCGCTGCTCCTGTTCGTGCGCTACCTGCTCGACTTCCGCCGCCAGGTGCTGCAGTCCCTCGTGCGCACGGCGACCCTGGCGGGCTTCCTGCTGCTCGCCCTGGCGGCCCTGCGGGGCTTCCACGTCTTCGTGGGCCTCGAGCACGTGGCCTTCCTGCCGCTCTCCTTCGTCAGCCTGGTGATGGTCCTGGTCTGGGGGCGCTCGGTGGCCATCGAGTGCACGGCCTTCGCCGCGACGCTCCTGGGCCTCTACCTGTTCCTCCACGCCCGCGCGGGGGGCGTCGAGGTCGAGGGCCTCGTGATCGCGGTCTCCGGCGGGCTCGTCGGGGCCCTGACCGCCGACTCGGTGCGGCGGCGCTCGACTTTGATCCGCGTCGGGCTCGTGATCGGCCTGGCCCAGATGGTGGTCGCGGGCACCTTCCTCCTGATGCGCACGGGCGCGCCCGTCGAAACCGGAGACCTCCTGGCGCTCATGCTCCTCGGGCTCCAGGGCCTCGTGCTGGGCCTGCTCGTGTCGGGGCTCTTGCCGACGATCGAGAGCGTCTTCTCGGTGACCACCGACATCAGCCTGCTCGAGCTCGGCAACACCCACGAGCAGCCGCTCCTGCGCAAGCTCCTCCTGCAGGCGCCGGGGACCTTCCACCACTCCTACATCGTCGGCCTGCTTTCGGAGGCGGCCGCGGAGGCGGTGGGGGGCAACGCCCTGCTCGCGCGCGTCGGCGCCCTCTACCACGACATCGGCAAGCTCAACAAGCCCGGCTACTTCGCGGAGAACAGCCCCGAGGCCCGCGGGCGCCACCGGAGCCTGACGCCGGAGATGAGCCTCCTCATCATCTCGGCCCACACCCGCGACGGCGTCGAGCTCGGGCGCTACTACGGCCTGCCCGAGGCGATCCTCGACTTCATGCCGGAGCACCACGGCACCTCGCTGATCGAGTACTTCTACATCGCGGCCAAGAAGCTGCGCGGGGAGGAGAACGTCTCCGAGGAGAGCTTCCGCTACCCCGGTCCTCGACCGCGGCGCGTCGAGACCGCGATCGTGATGCTCGCCGACGCCGCGGAGGCGATCAGCCGCCAGATGCCCGACCCCAGCCTCGCGCGCCTGGAGGAGATGGTGCACGAGGTCGCCCTCAAGCGCCTGATGGACCGCCAGTTCGAGGAGTGCCCGATCACGCTCTCCGACCTGGCGCGCATCGAGGCGGCCTTCGTGCGCGTTCTGCAGGCGATCTACCACCAGCGGCCGACCTACCCGAAGGGCGGCAAGCCCAACCCGGCGGATCTGTCGCAGCCGAGCGAGGAGCGCCGCGCCGTGCTCGAGGAGGAGGGGCGCCGGGCGGAGCGCAAGGGGGCCCCGGTCGGGAGCCGCTCTTGAGCGTGGGGCTCGCCTGGGCCGTCGAGCGGCCTGCCGAGGTCGATCCCGCGCGCCTCGAGCACGCGGCCCGAGCCGCTCTCGAGCGCGGCGGACGTGGGGACGACCCCATCGACGTCGTCGTCCTCGGGGACGCGGCCCTGGCCGAGCTCCACGACCGCTTCCTCGGTGATCCCAGCCCAACCGACGTCCTGGCCTTCGACCTGGGGCCGGGGGGGGACGGACCGGCCGGGGAGGTCTACGTGAGCCTCGACACGGCCCGGCGCGTGGCCCAGCGTCGAGGGCTCGCTCTGGAGCGCGAGCTGGCCCTCTACGTCATCCACGGTTGTCTGCACCTCTGTGGCTTCGACGACCACGAGGCGCGGGAGCGCGAGCGCATGCGGCGCGCCGAAGCGGAGCTGCTCGCGGAGCTCGGCTACCCGGAGGACCCCGCTCCCCACGACGAGGAGCCGGTCGGAGGTTGAGTCGCGGCGGCTCCTCGGAGGGACGCGAGGGAAGCTCCCTGCCCGCTTTTCGAAGAAAATCTGCGCGCGTTCTCACCTCCGGTGTCGTGCGGCGAAACGCGCGCGTGCGGCAGCCATTCGGGGAATGCGCGCTCGATCCGAATCCCCGTGGAGTGGGGAGAAGCTCGAGCCACGGGCTTCGTCGCTTGATCTCGCCCTGGGAATCCTTATCCACGGAGCATTCCCGAGACCCTCCGAGACGAGCGAACGCTCGCGGGAGACGCCGACCCCTCTACATCTTGGACGAGATCGACGCACTGACGACGAAGCAGACTCGCGAGGGCAACGGTGTCGCGGCGGGGGACTACGGCCCCGCGACGGAACCCGAAGCCCGCGCGGAGGCCCGCGCGCCGGCCGCTGCGACCATCGTCGATCCCGAGACCGAGCCCCTGTGGGCGGCCTACCGCGCCGAGCCCAGCGACGAGACCCGCAACGCCCTGGTCGAGGCCTACCACCGCTTTGCGGCCGAGGTGACCCGTCGCTTCGCCGCCCGCCTGCCCCGCAGCGTGGACCGGGGCGACCTCGCCACAGCGGGGGACGTCGGCCTGATGAACGCCATCACGGGCTTCGACCCCGAGCGCGGCGTGCGCTTCGAGTCCTACTGCGAGCTGCGCGTCAAGGGAGCTCTGCTGGACGAGCTGCGCACCCAGGACTGGCTCCCGCGGCCCTGGCGCCAGCGGGTGGAGCACCAGAAGCGCGCCGTAGAGGCCCTGCGAGGCCGGGAGGGCCGCGAGCCCACCGACGAGGAGGTCGCGAAGGAGATGGAGATGCCGGTGGACCTCTACCAGCAGCTCTTCGGCGTTGGCTTGCCAGGGGTTCCCTCGGGCTCGATGGCCACCGACGGCACGGATGAGGACGGAATGATGAGCCTCGAGGTCGTCCCCGACCCCACGCCACTCGATCCCGACGAGGGACTGACGCGCGAGGAGATCCTGACCCTCGTCACGCAACGCCTGACCGAGCAGGAGTTCCGCATCCTCTACTTGCGCTACTGGGAGGGGATGGCCATGCGGGAGATCGGCGAGCTGACCGGCCTGTCGGAGTCCCGGGTGTGCAAGGTGCACACGCGCCTGATCGAGCGCCTGCAGGACCGCTTGCGGGTCCATCAGGAAGAAGCCTGAGCTCGGGGGCGGGGACGCCTCGGGCCGCTCGCCGCGGACAAAAAAGGGCGAAGGCACAGGACGCGGTCCCATGCCTTCGCCGTCTCGACTCGGATCCCCGGCCGGCGGGGATCGGGACGCGGTTTCCCACTCAGAGCATCAAGAGGCTGCTCTCCACGTCGGCGGGCGCGAGGGCCCTCGAGCCGAGAGGCGTACCGGAAGGATCTGTCCCCACGGATCCAGCGGATACGCATCTCCTCCAATCGCCAGCCGAGTCCGTCCCCACAAACGCGGCGGCGAGGCGGTAGCACGGCGTGCCCGGTGGGGTTTCCCCGCCGGGCCGCCGCCATCAACTCCCTTCCCAAGGAGGTCTCGAGGACTCGCGGGAGGGACTCCCCCCTCCGTGCACGGGTCTCGATCAGGGGCGAACGCCGGACGCCCGTCGGACACACCGGGTCCCGAGGCGCGGACCAATTCGGTCGCGTGCGGCCTCTGGGGGACCGGGAAAGGTGTTCGCATGTTCATGGCGTCCTGAGTGGCGTTCGCTGGGAATGCCCCACAGCGCGGGGGGGAGGCAGCAGCCCCGCTCCGACCCGAGGGCCGGAGCGGGGTGCGCGGGAGGGAGTGTCGAGTTCCCAAACCGCGACGTCCTCGTACCGAGTTGCAGGGATTCCGAAGGTGCCCCTCGGTGACGTCCGGCTTGGATCGACGACGTTCGGTAGCTCGGCTGCCCGCATGGGGCCCGTGGCTTTGCGCCCCAGCCTCGCGGCTGGTTTGCCCTTGTCGTGTCATCGAGAAGGCGGGGGAGAGTACTTCGAAATCGCAAATGGGCAAGCGACTGTCCCCGACTTCGTGCGCGAAAGCCTTTCCGATCGCCCCAAATCGGTATTCCTAGCGGAGTTGCGAGCGCGCCGGGGGGCGGATCTCCCGCCGTGACGGGCCTTTTTCAGCGGGAGGTCGGCCGGAAGCCGGCCTCAAGGGCGCACGCAGCCGTAGATCTCCAGCAGCTGGTCCAGCAGCCCCGGCAGGCTCGCCAGCTCGAGGATGTTGGGCGCGTCCGAGGGGGAGGAGTCGGGGTCGGGGTGGATCTCGAAGAAGAGGCCGTCGACCTCCCCCGTGGCCACGGCCGCCCGGGCGAGGAGCGGGACCCGCGCGCGGTCGCCCCCCGTCCGGCTGCCCAGGGCGCCCGGCTGCTGAACGGAGTGCGTGGCGTCGAAGACGACCGGCTGGCCGGCGGCCCCGAGGTCCGCCAGGCCCGCCATGTCCACCACGAGGCGGCCATAGCCGAAAGAGGCCCCGCGCTCGGTGACCAGCACGTCGTCGTTCCCGCTCTCGCGGCACTTCTGGACCGCGTTCGCCATGTCCCAGGGGGCGAGGAACTGCCCCTTCTTGATGTTGACCGCCCGCCCGGTCTCCGCCGCGGCGACGAGCAGGTCCGTCTGCCGACAGAGGAAGGCCGGGATCTGCAGCACGTCCGCCACCTCGGCCACTGCGCGGCACTGCTCGGGGGAGTGCACATCGGTCACGATCGGCAGCTCGAACTCCTCGCGCACCGCGGCCAGCCACTCGAGGCCGCGCTCGATGCCCGGGCCACGCTCGGAGGCGAGGCTCGTGCGGTTGGCCTTGTCGAAGCTCGCCTTGAAGACGGCGGGGACGTCCCGGGCCGCGGCGACCTCGCGCAGCTCGCCGGCGATGCGGCGGGTCAGCTCGAGGTCCTCGAGCACGCAGGGACCGGCGAGGAGGAAGAGGCGCTCGGGACCGAGGCGGGCCTTCTCGAGTTCGACGGTGCGGCGGGGAGAGTCGGGCATGATCAGGGGACGAGGAGCTGGAAGCGGAGGCCGGTGACCTCGATCTCGACCGGCGTGCGGCCCATCGGGTCGCCGTCGACATGGTAGGGCACGGGCTCGGCCGAGGTCACCCGGATGCGGCGGGCGCGGCGCATCTCGACCGGTCCGCCGGGGACGCGTCGCAGGAGGGTGCGCAAGGTGTACCGCAGGAGCCGCCAGCGGCCGCCGTCGGGGAAGAGGAAGACCTCGAACTGCCCGTCGTCCAGCACCCGCCCGGGACAGAGCTTGACGAGGCCCCCATAGTGGATGAGGTTGCTCGCCAGGACCTGGGAATAGCGACCCGCAAGGGGCTCTCCGTCGAGCTCGACCGTCAGGGGGGCCTGGCGCCAGCTCCAGAAGGCCCGCCAGGCCGCGGGGAAGTAGGACCACTTGGTCAGGGCGTGCCCGCGTCGCCGGCGGTCGACGTCCTGAACGACCTGAGCGTCGGGACCGACGCCCGTGATCAGGAAGCACAGCTCGCCGTTGACGTCGGCCACGTCGGTCTCGACCGTCTTGCCGCCGAGCAGGATGGCGAGGGAGCCCTCCACGTCCCGGGGCAGCCCGAGATCCGCACAGAGGGCGTTGCCCGTGCCCTGGGGCAGGACGCCCACGCGCACGACGGGGGCGCCCGCGGGGCGCTCGCGCAGGCCGGTCAGGATCTCGCGCAGGGTGCCGTCGCCGCCGACCGAGACGACGAGCTCGACCCCCGGGTCGAGGGCGGCGACGCGGGCTCGCGCCTCTCCCGCCTTCCTCGTCAGGACCAGCTCCACCTCGAGTCCGGAGCCCTCGAGGCCGGTGCAGAGCTCGCGCGCCACGCTCTCGCCCTTCCCGCGCCCTGAGACGGGGTTGGCGACGACCAGGGCGCGGCGGTCGGGAGCTTCGGCCTGCACGGCGGGCCAGTCTACCGGAAGCTCCCCGGCGCCGGCCCGTGGGGCGGCGCCTTGACCCCCTCGCCGACGGGCGCTTCCCTGGGGGCGTGGCGCGCGCAGCATCTCCTCGCCTCCTGGTCCTCGGCGGCTCCGGCTTCCTCGGCAGCCAGGTCGTGTTGCGGGCGGCGTCCATGGGGCTCGAGGTCGCGGCGGCTTGCCGGCACCCGGAGCGCGCGCCGGAGGCGGCGCGCCGCGCCGCGCGCTGGCTCGAGCTCGACGCGTCGCAGCCCGGGGCCGCGGCGCGCCTCCTCGCGCGGGAGAGGCCCGGGGCCGTGATCGTCGCCGCCGCCCTCGCGCGGGGCGCGGACTGCGAGCGCGCGCCGGAGCTCGCGACGCGCCTCAACGCGGAGTTGCCGGCCGAGGTGGCCGAGGCCTGCGCCGAGCAGAGCGCGAGGCTCCTGCACGTCTCGACGGACCTCGTGTTCGGCGGCGAGCCGCCGCGGCCCGCTGGCTTCCGCGAAGAGGACGAGGCGCGGCCGCTGCACGTCTACGGTCGCAGCAAGCTCGAGGGCGAGGGCCGGGTCCTCACCGCGCAGCCCGCCGCCCTCGTCGTGCGCCTGCCCCTGCTCTACGGCGACTCCCTCGGTCGCGGCCTGGGGGCTTCGGACTCCTTGCTCGCGGCCCTCGACGCCGTCGACGGGGGAGGGGAGCGACCGGCGCTGCTCGTGGACGAGCTGCGGACCCCCCTGGACGTCGAGCAGGCGTCCCGCGCCCTGCTCGAGCTGGCGGCGGGGGAGGCGAGCGGCCTCCTGCACGTCGCGGGCCCCGAGTCCCTGTCGCGCTTCGAGCTCGGCCGCGCGATCCTGGAAGGGCGTGGTCGTTCGGCCGAGGCGTCCTCCCGGCTCCAGGCCGTCGAGCGCGCGGAGCTCCCGCTCGTGCCCCCCCGGCCGCGGGACGTCTCCCTGGACGCCGGGCGCGCCCGGGAGCGCCTCTCCTTCCGCCTGCTCGCCCCCCGCGAGCGCTTCGCGTCGCGCCCCCGAAGCCCCGGAGGTTGACGGGCCCGCGGGGCGTCGTTGAAGTGTCGCGGCCACTTCTCCACGAACGAGGTCCCATGGAGCTCCCGACACGCTACACCCCCGCCGACCACGAGGAGGGCATCTACGCCCTCTGGGAGGCGAGCGGCGGCTTTCAGCCCACCCCCGATCCCAGCGGAGAGGGGCGCCGCTTCGTGGTCGCGATCCCGCCGCCCAACGTCACCGGCGCCCTGCACATGGGGCACGCCCTGAATGGAACCATTCAGGACATCGTCGTGCGCCACCGGCGCATGTGCGGCCACGAGACCCTCTGGGTGCCGGGAACCGACCACGCGGGCATCGCGACCCAGGCCGTGGTCGAGAAGAAGCTCTTCCAGGAGGAGGGCAAGAAGCGCGAGGAGATGGGGCGCGAGGCCTTCCTGGCGGAGGTCTTCAAGTGGAAGGAGGAGTACGGCGCCCGGATCCTGAAGCAGTTCCGGCGCCTGGGCGCCTCCTGCGACTGGACGCGCACGCGCTTCACGATGGAGGAGGGCATGAGCCGCGGCGTGCGCGTGGCCTTCGAGCGCCTGTGGAAGAAGGGCCTCGTCTACCGCGGCATGCGCCTCGTGAACTGGGACTGCGTGCTGCAGACCGCGGTCTCCGACGACGAGATCGAGAACGTCGAGCGCAAGGGCAAGCTGTGGTACATCCGCTACCCCCTCGAGGGGAGGCCGGGGGAGTTCCTGACCGTCGCCACGACGCGCCCGGAGACGATGCTCGGGGACACGGGCGTCGCCGTGCACCCCGAGGACGAGCGCTACAGCGAGCTCGTGGGGACGAAGTGCGTGCTGCCCTTCGTCGAGCGGGCCATCCCGATCCTGGCCGACGACACGGTCGAGCGCGAGAAGGGCAGCGGCGCCGTGAAGATCACCCCCGGGCACGACCCGGCGGACTACGAGCGGGGCGCGCGCCACCGCCTGCCGACGATCGTGATCCTCGAGAAGGACGGCAAGCTGAACGAGGAGGGCGGTCCCTTCGCCGGGCTGAGCCGAGAGCAGGCCCGCAAGCAGATCCTCGAGCAGCTCGAGGAGCAGGGGCTGCTCGAGAAGACCGAGGACATCGTCCACTCCGTGCCCCTCTCGGACCGCTCCAAGAGCGTCATCGAGCCCCTCGTCAGCGAGCAGTGGTTCGTGAAGATGGAGCCCCTCGCGGGCCCGGCGATCCAGGCCGCCAAGAGCGGCCGCCTGAAGTTTCGCCCCGAGCGCTGGGAGAGGGTCTACCTGCAGTGGCTCGAGAACGTCCAGGACTGGTGCATCTCGCGCCAGCTCTGGTGGGGGCACCGCATCCCGGTCTGGTACGACGAGGACGAGACGCCCATCGCCTCGGTGGAGGACCTCGAGCTGGGCAGCCCGCACCCCGTCAGCGGCAAGCCGATCGTGCGCCAGGACGAGGACGTGCTCGACACCTGGGCCTCGTCCTGGCTGTGGCCCTTCGGGACCCTCGGCTGGCCCGAGGACACCGACGACCTGCGCCGCTACTACCCGACCCAGTTCCTCTCGACCGCCCGGGACATCATCTACCTCTGGGTGGCGCGCATGGTCATGGCCGGCTACGAGTTCATGGACCAGCTGCCGGAGGAGGAGCGCTGCCCCTTCACGGTCTGCAACATCCACGCGACCGTCCTCGACGCCAAGGGCCGACGCATGTCGAAGTCGGCGGGAAACGGCATCGACCCGCTGGACATGATCGACCAGTACGGCGCCGACGCCGTGCGCTACAGCCTGATCCTCCTGACGAAGGAGGGGCAGGACACGAAGCTCGCTCCGGAGAAGATCGACCAGGGCTTCCGCTTCGGCAACAAGGTCTGGAACGCGGCGCGCTTCGTCATGATGAACCTCGAGGGTGAGCGCGCCGAAGGCATCTCCGCCGACGCCGCGCGCCTCGAGGACCGCTGGATCCTCTCGCGCCTACGGACGGTGATCGCCGAGACCCAGGCGGCCCTCGACGAGTACCGCCTGAACGACGCGGCCACCGGCCTCTACGCCTTCGTCTGGAACGACTTCTGCGACTGGTACCTCGAGCTCGCCAAGCCGCGCTTTTCGAATCCGGACGACCCGACGGGGCCCGCCGTGCGCGGGATCCTGGCGCGGGTGCTCGGCGACGTGCTGGCGCTCCTGCACCCTTTCACGCCCTACATGACCGAGCTCCTGTGGAAGGCGCGCAGCGAGGCCCTGGGGCTGACGGAGCCCGCGCTCCTGATGAACAGCCCCTTCCCGGACGGGGCGGGCCTCGAGTCGGATCCCGCGGCCGAGGCGGAGATGCAGCTCGTCCAGGACGTCGTGCGGGCCGTGCGCCAGGTGCGCATGCTCACCCAGGTCGGCGAGCGCAAGCCGCTTGCCGCGACCCTCTCCGCGCCCCGCGCCGAGGACCGCCGCGCCCTCGAGGAGCACGCCCCCGCCGTGCGCGCCATGGCCCACCTCGAGCAGTACGAGGTCGCCGGCGAGCTCGAGCGACCCGCGGGCACCGTCAGCGCCGTCTCCGGCTCGATCCAGGCCTTCGTGAACCTGGGCGGTGACGTGGACCTCGAGGCCCTGCGGACCGTCTTCGACAAGCGCGCGGAGAAGCTCGGCAAGAACCTCGAGGCCGTGGACAAGAAGCTCGGCAACCCGCGCTTCGTCGAGAACGCCGACCCCGAGCTCGTCGAGACCGAGCGCGCTCGCCGCGCCGAGCTCGAGGTCGAGCTCGAGATGCTGCAGCAGAACCTGGCGGCGATCTGAGCGGGGGTGGCGGGGCCCAGCCCCGGCGCGGGCTCAGCGCCGACCGAGCTGCCGGAGGGCGCTGAGGGCCCGCTCGTCCTGCGGATCGATCTCGAGGGCTCGTTCCAAGGAGGCCACGCCGGCCTCGAGCTGGCCGATCTGCACCTGGCAGACGCCGATGCCGGCCCAGGCGGTCGCGGAGTCGGCGTCGAGCCGCAGGGAGTTGGCGAAGGCCTGCGCCCCGGCCTCGAACTGCCCGGCCTTGACCTCGGTGATGCCGAGGGAGCGCCAGGCGTTGACGAGGGTCGGGTCGAGGTCGACCGCCTTCGCGAAAGCCTCGCGGGCTCCGTCCAGGTCCTCGTCGACGAGCCGCAGGCTGCCCAGGGTCTCCCAGGCGGGCCCGAAGGCCGCGTCGAGCTCGAGGGCCTTGTCCAGCGCCGCGAGGGCACCTTCGCGGTCCTGGCGGATGGCCAGGAGGCGCGCCCGGCCGTACCAGGCCAAGGCGTCGTCGGGCACGTACTCGAGCGCCAGGTCGAAGGCTTCGCCGGCGCGGTCGGGTTCGCCCGCGGCCAGGAAGTAGCTGCCGGCCCGCGCCAGGGCGTCCGCCAGCCGGTCGGCTTCCCTCGGTCGCGCGCTGGGCGGGCCGAGCTGCTCGCAGGCCTGCTCGATGTAGAAGCGCGCGATGGCGGGCTCGGCGCGATCCAGCAGGCGACGGATGACCTCGAAGAGCGGAAGGGGACCGGCCTCCCCCAGGGCGCTGCCGGCGAAGGGGGCTCCCGCGAAGGCCGGCCGCTCCTCGGCGAGGGAGCGCAGGTCCCGGGCCACCACCGCGGCCTCGACCGGCCCGCGGTAGATGAAGGCGATGCGACCCTCGGCGTCGAGCAAGAAAGAGGTCGGGACCGCCATCTCCCGCTGGCGATCGATGGCCAGGGTCTGCAGCAGGTCGAAGAGCCCGATCCAGTCGGCGGGGGCGAGGCCGGCGCCGAAGGGCAGGTCCAGTCCTTCCCAGGCTTCCCGGGCGGCCGCGGGGTCCTGGTCCACGGAGAGCGCCAGGACGTCCATCTCGAGGCCCTCCCAGGACTCCCGGTCGGCGCGCCAGGCGCGCAGCTCGCCGATGCAGTTGGAGCACCAGCTGGCCCAGAAGTTCAGCAGGCGCGGCCGCTCGCCCTGCGTGGACAGCGCCTCGCCCGTGAAGGCGTTGGCCACGAGCTCGGGCACGGGCAGGCGCTGTGTGATCGCGATGCGCGCCAGGTCGGGCGTCTCCTTGCCCTTCGGCACGGAGGGCTCGAGGCCGGCGCCGCGGGCCGTGGTCTCCACGGCAAGGACCTCGGCGTTCCCCTCGCGTAGGCGATAGCGACCGCCGACCTGCAGGCCGTCGAAGTCCTGCCACTCGCCCCCGGGCCAGCGGACCCGGACTCCGTCGATCCGGCCGGCGTCGCCGAGGCCGAAGTGCATCCAGCCGCTCGACTGGGAGAGGTAGCCGCTCCCCAGGCGCCGCTCGTCCACGAGCAGGCGTCCACCGGCGCGCACCTCGACCCGGGCGCCCACGGCCTCGGAGTTCGAGCCGGCCCCCTCGAGCGCGAGCCGCAGGAAGCCCGTCGGCGCGGCGCCGTTGCGCAGGTACTGGAGCTGGGGCGCGTTGCGGTTGGCCAGCCACAGGTCGAGGTCGCCGTCGTCGTCCCAGTCGACCTGGACGACCGAGCGACCGTCGTGCTTGAAGGCCAACCCCATGGTGTTCGAGACGTCCACGAAGGTCCCGTCGCCGGCGTTCCAGTAGGCGCAGTCCATCTCGCGGCCGCTCCAGGACTTGCCCTCGCGGATGAGGCGGTTGACCGCGGCCCAGCCGTCGGCGTAGTCGAGGGTCAGGGTCTCGCCGGTGGGGGAGTGCGACGGCACGCGTCGCCAGAAGAAGCTTCACAAGTCCTTCGTCTCGACGTTCGTGATGAAGCCGTTGGGGACGAAGATGTCCTCGCGGCCGTCGTTGTCGAAGTCGGTGAACTCGGCGCCCCAGGACCAGCGTCCCATCCAGACGTTCGACTCGACCGTCACGTCGCTGAAGGTCCCGTCCCCATTGTTGCGGAAGAGGGAGTTGCCGCGGGCGTGGCGCTGGAAGCCCTGGCGCGTGTCTTGATCTGCCGTGGACTTGAAGCGCCGCTGGTAGGCGATGCGCTGGCCCGCCGAGGAGAACATGTTGCTGACGTAGACGTCGAGGTGTCCGTCGCCGTCGTAGTCGCCCCAGGAGACCCCCATCCCCGCGGAGATGTCCTCCACCCCCGCCTCGCCGGCGACGTCCGTGAAGCGGCCGCCGTCGTTGCGATAGAGGTTGTTGCGGCCGAAGTCGTTGGCGACGTAGAGGTCCGGGTCGCCGTCCCCGTCGTAGTCCGCCCAGCTCGCCGCGAAGCTGAAGCGCTCGTTGTTCTGGTCGAGGCCGACGGCCGCCGTCGCGTCCTCGAACTCGAGGCCGCCGAGGTTGCGGTAGAAGACGTTCGGCGGGCCGTTGTTCGCGTCGTGGTAGGGCGCCGGCAGTCCGCTGCGGGTGTCGGAGGTCGCGTAGCTGCAGCAGTAGAGGTCGACGAGCCCGTCCCCGTCGGCGTCCGCGGCCGCCAGGCTGTAGACGCCGGGGTTCGGCAGGACGCGCACGACCTCGTAGCGTCCGCCCTCGGTCCGGCGGGCGAGGGCGATGCCGACGCTGGCCGCCACGAGCAGTTCCTGTCGCCGGTCGCCGTCCAGGTCGCAGAGCAAAGCGGCTCGCGAGTCGTCCAGCCAGTCGATCCCGAGCTCGGCGGCGCGCTCCTCGGCGCTGCCGTCGGCCGCTTGGACGAAGAGCCGGTTCGGCAGGCCGCCGCCCTGGAGTACGTAGACGTCCTCCAGGCCGTCGGCGTCGAAGTCGCCCACGCAGAGCCCCGAATGCCCGTACTGGTTCATCCCCGCGCCGCGCTCGATGCGCGCGCACCAGTCGTCGGTTCCCCGCAGGAGCTGCTCCTCCCAGCAGCGGTTGCCGGCCAGGACGGCCTCGCTGCAGTCCTCGAAGCGCTCCCCGTCCGAGGAGCTCTCGGTGTAGGCGGAGACCTGGATCTCGCGGAGGACGAGCTCCTCGCCCTCGATGCCCCACTCGCAGAGCCAGATCGCGTCGGACTGGCTCGCGCCCCCTTCGCGGTCGGTCCAGAGGCGGAAGAGCCCCTGGGTGGTGAGGCGTTCCGCGCTGTGCTGGGCGACGCGCACGACCTTGACCTTGACGTGCGGCTCGCCGCCCTGGCCCTGGGGGGCGCGCAAGTCGTTCAGGGCCTCGGCCAAGGCGTCGCGGCCGACCCGCGACTCGGGCGAGATCGTCCCGCGGGCGACGCGCAGCTCCGCGCCGTCGCGGAGCGTCTCGAGCTCGCTCGGCCGGAGCTGGGTGGTCCGGACCTCCGCGGACACGAAGGCGGGGAGGTCGGCGGCGGTGGCGGGCGCCTCGCCCAGGGCGGCCCGGGCCAGCTCGCCGAGCAGCTCCTGGGCGCGGGAGGAGAGCACCTCCGTGCTCCAGCCCTCGAGGGCCGGGTCCACGTGGGCCAGGACGCCGTCGAGGCGATCATCGCAGGCGCGGCGCTCCTCGGGGATGGCCGAGGTCCCTTGGGGGGAGGTCAGGGCCGGGGCGAGGGCCAGCAAGGCGATGGAGACGGTCGAGCTCATGTCGCCATGATCTCCGACCGCCGAGCACCGCGCCAGAGGGGCGGAGCTCGAATCGCGGGATTCGAGCTCCGTCCGGCGCTCCCCTCGGATTCAGCGCCAGGTCGAGTCGAGCAAGCCCTCGGCGAAGCGCAGGCCGAGCATCGCCTTGAGACCCTTGCGCGAGCGACCCTTGATGAAGAAGGAGACCTCGAGCCACTGCTGCTGCACCTCGATCTCCTCGGTGGCCTCGGGGTCCTTGGGGTCGTTGGCAGAGACCTCGATCATGACGGTGCGGTCGACGACGTTCGCCGTCCCCATGCCCGCTTTCGGATTTCCGTAGTCGAGGTCGGTGGCCGGCATGGCGGCCACGGGCGTGCCGCTCATGTCGATGAAGAGGTAGTTGTCGACCGAGGTGTCGATCTCGAGGAACTCGTCGACCCGCAGCGTGGTCTGCTCGGGCTCCGCGGCGGCCTCCTCGCCCTCGACAACGACCTCCTCTTCGCCCTCTTCCTTGCGGGGCGGGTACTTGCCGGCGCCACGCAAGGCGATCATGTAGGTCCCGGCGCGGATGGCCGGTTCGACCAGGTCCTGGTTCGTGACGAGGACTCCGAGGTGGTAGATCTCGTCGGTCTGGCTGCCCTTGCGGATGTCGCCGAGGCCGTTGACCTGGAGGCTCTTGACGGGCGTGTAGAGGACGTAGTCGTAGCGCTCGATGACCTCGTAGTCCGGCACGTCCGAGCCGGCGTTGGACGAGATCCAGCGGTCGCGCGCGATGACCTGGTTCGAGTCGAACTCGACCGGGCCCTTCGAGTCCTGGGGGCGGATCGCGTTGGGGATCGCGTCGAGGGCGATGTTGGCGAAGTCGAGGCCCTGCTTGACCGAGCCTCCGACGCGGAAGCCGAGGTGGCTGGCCTTCTGCTGGCGATCGAATCCGCCGCGGGTCGAGGCTCGGGCGAAGATCCAGCTGTTCTGCTGGCTCCCGCCGCGAGTGACGCGCCGGTCTGGACTGAACTTCGGGCGCCGGTCGATCTCCTTCACGAGGCGGCCCTTGCCGACCTTGAAGGACTGGTGCTTCCACTTCGGGTACTCGACGTAGCGCGAGCTGGTCCACTCCCAGACGTTGCCGTGCAGGTCCTGGAGGCCGAGGGGGCTGGCGCCGCCCGGGTACCGACCGGCCTCGACGATGTCGCTGGTCGCGCGCAGCTCCTTCGTCACGCACTTGCCGGTCTCCCACTCCTCGCCCCAGGTGAAGTTGTTCTCGGTGTTGGCGCGAACGGCCCGCTCCCACTCGAACTCGGAGAGGAGGCGCAGCCCGGCCCACTCCGCGTAGGCCCGCGCGTCCTGGTAGTCCACGAAGACCACCGGCTGCTTGGCGAGCTCCTCGGGCATCTCCCACTCGGCGCCTTCCCAGTTGCGCTCCCACCAGTAGAACTCGTCGAACTTCTTGCGCTCGGGGACTCGCTCGCCGGCCTCCTTGGCGGCGCGGCGCTTCTCGGCCTCCTCCTCGAGGAAGGTCTGCCGCGCGACGTCGAGCGCCGGCGCGCCCCACTTCAAGGGCGGCTGGGCGCCCGTCGCCAGCACGAACTGCCGGTACTGTTCGTTCGTGACCTCGGTCACCGCGCAGAAGAAGTCGTCGACCGTGACCGTGTGCTGCGGCACCTCGGAGAGGAAGCCCGCGGCCAGCTCCTGGGCCTCGGTGTGCTCCTCGATCAGCTCCTTCATGTCGTCGAAGTCCGTGCCGACCTTGGTGCGTCCGCCCGGGACGAGTACCAAGCCGGGGGGCGAGAGGGTGTCCTTCGCCGGAGCGGGGCGAGTCGCGGCGGGCCCGTTCACGACGGGGCCGGTTGCGGTCGCGGAGGAGGAGGGGCTCGCGCAGGCCGCGAAGGCGGCCAGGGTGGTCGTGAGGAGTTGCATGGACAGCGGTCGTTGGCTTGCGGGGTCGTCGGCTGTCGGGGACCGAATCACGGATCCGGGGGCCCGCCGAATAGCCGACTGGAGCCCCCGAGTTACGGTTCCCGAGCGCAGATGTTACCCAGCTCGGGGCCCGCGCCGGGCCAAATCCGGGGCGCGCCCCCGTCGAGGGGCCGTGCGGCCGCGGGGCCTAGCCCTCGAGCTTCACCCCCGCCGCGACCAGGTCCTTCTGGGGCTGGGCGATCCACTCCTCCCCGTGCACGTCGAGGAGCTTCTGGAACTCGTCGATCACGTCCGGGTCGAAGGCCTTGGCGCGGTACTCGGCGAAGAAGGCCTGGGTGCGGTCGAGCTCCCAGACCGGCTTGTAGGAGCGGCGGGTCGAGAGGCTGTCGAAGACCTCGACCACGCCCAGGATGCGGCCTGGCAAGGAGATCTCCTCGCCGGCGATGCCCCGCGGGTAGCCCTGGCCGTCCCAGCGCTCGTGGTGCTCGGCGACGTAGGTGCAGACCTCCGTGAGGTGGGGGTGGGCCCCCAGCTTCTCCGCGCCGAGCGCCGGGTGCCGCTTGACCTCCTGGTACTCCTCCGCGGTGAGCTTGCCCTTCTTGGTGAGGAAGCCCAGATCGTCGAGGTAGATCTTGCCGTAGTCGTGGGCGATGGCGCCCAGCTCGAGGCGCTCCATCGTGTAGCGGTCGAGGCCGAACTTCTCTCCGAGGATGCGGGAGTAGCGCCGCGTGCGCTCCGCGTGACCGGCGGTGTACGGATCGACGCGCTCGATCGTGCTCGAGACCATCCCCGAAAGGATGTCCACCAGCTCGGCGAAGTCGAGGCGGTGATCCCCGGACGAGAGCCGTCGCTCGCGCAGGGCCTTCTGGACCATCGCCGCGAGCACCACGGGGTCGACCGGCTTCTGCAGGTAGTCGGTGGCGCCCTCCTTGATCGCCGCCACGGCGCTGTCGATGGCCGGGTAGCCGGTCATCAGCACGACGACGGCGCGCGGCTGGAGGCGGCGGCAGGCGGAGAGCACCTGGTGCCCTTCCGAGCTCCCGTCGAAGACCACGTCGGTGACCACCGCGTCGAAGGTGATCGTCTCGAGCAGCCGGATGGCGCCGGACGCCTGGTGGCAGAGGCTGACTTCGAAGCCCTGGCTCTCGAGCACGGCGCCCATGATCTCGATGGTGGCGCGCTCGTCGTCGACGAGCAGCACGGTCGGTCGCGGTTCGGTCATCCTTCCTCGGGCCTCCATGGGGGTCGGCTCGCCCCTTGTACCAACCGTGCCCCCGGATTCAACAGCCGGCGGGCCCGGAAGGGCGGCGCGAGGACCGGTCGGAGCGCGGCGCGCGCTATCCTGGGCACCGTGAAGAGCGATGCGAGCGAGCGGGAGTGGAGCGTGGGGGAGGTCGACGCCGGCCAGCGGCTCGACCGCTTCCTCGTCGAGCGCCTCGAGGGCTGGTCGCGCTCGCGGCTGCAGGGCCTGATCCGCGACGGCCTCGTCGAGGTCGGCGGCCGCGCCGAGCGCAAGGCGGGCGCGCCCCTCGCCGCGGGGGCGAGCGTGCGCGTCGAGCTCCCGCCCCGCGATCCGAAAGCCACCCCGGAGCAGGGCCGCAGCCTGGTCGTGCTCCACGAGGACGAAGCGCTGCTCGTCGTGGACAAGCCCGCGGGCCTCTTGACCCACCGCCTCGAGTCGGGGGCCGAGGTTTCCCTGGCCGAGTTGGCGGAGGCCCGCTGCGGGCCCCTGCCCAGCGTCCAGGGCGAGGGGCGCCCCGGCATCGTCCACCGCCTCGACCGTCACACGAGCGGAGTCGTCGTCCTCGCCAAGCAGGCGCCCGCCCTCGAGGCGCTCTTGCGTCAGTTCCGCGACCGAGAGGTGAAGAAGACCTACGCCGTCCTGACCGCCGGCGAGCCACGCTTCGCCTCCGACTGGATCGAGGCCCCCCTCGGCCGCGACCCCCGTCGCCCCGACCGCGTCCGCGTCCTCACGCCCGCGGAGGGGGGCCGCGAGGCCGCGACCTTCTACGAGGTCCAGGAACGCCTCGACGGCTTCACCTACCTGCACTGCTTCCCCAAGACCGGCCGCACGCACCAGATTCGAGTGCACCTCAACCACCTCGGCCTCGAGGTGCTCGGGGACACCGTCTACCGCCTGCGGAACTCCAGGCTGCCCTCTCTCCCTCCGGAGGCCCCGAAGCCGCGCAGGCAGATGCTGCACGCACTGCGCCTCGAGCTGAAGCACCCAGTGAGCGGGGAGCCGCTCGAGTTCGAGGCGGAGTTGCCAGCCGACTTCGGTGCATTGCTCGCGTGGTTGAAGTCGAGGTCGAGCGGCTAGCGCGCTCCCAGACAGAGGCAGGAACCTAGGAACCACAAGAACCTAGGAATCCAGAAGCGGGTCGATTCGCCTCCCGCAGCTGATGCGGTTCCATAGACCATGAAAGAGAACGGCCGGAGCCCCAAAGGGGCTCCGGCCGTCCTTGCTGCTGACTGACAGCGAGCCGTGTCAATGGCTGTTGCGGAATGGCGCGCTTCTGGATTCCTAGATTCTTGTGGTTCCTAGGTTCCTGCCTCTGTCTGGGGAAACAGCTGGCAGCCCGACCCTCACCGCCTCCGCACGAACACCGGGTCGAGATACCGGGCCCCGAGCTCCTTCGCCCGCTCGCGCTCCACCGGCGTTGGCACGTCGATCTCAGATTCGATCCCGAGGCGCAACGCGAAGACCCTCCGCAGCTCCTGGGCCAGCTCGCCGGGGTCGACCGCGCCGCAGACCTCCTCGAGGGTCGCGATCTCTCCTTCGAGGTCGGAGGTCGCGAGCTTGATCGAGCCGTGGTGCAGGACGCGGCCGTCCTTGCGGCGCTGGGCGGAGCCGACGCCCTTCTTGTCCTCCCAGACGAGGTCCTCGCAGGTGGAGTGGTGGAAGCACATCCCCGTGCCTTCGCGCTCGGAGGCGAGCTCGCGGCCCTTGCCGCGTAGGTCGGCGCGCACGCCGAAGCGCTCGAGGGCGGCGGCGATGGCGAGGTGGATGCGCTGGTAGGACTCGCCGATCGTGCCGGCGAAGAGGGCGTCCGTGGCGGGGGCCGTGAAGGAGTAGGTCAGCTCGCCGACGTGGTGGATCGCGCCGCCGCCGGTGATGCGGCGCACGACGGCGCCGGCGCGCCCCGCGCCCTCGACCTCGGCGAACTTCTGGAAGTAGCCCAGGGAGAGGGTGTCCGGCTTCCAGGAGTAGAAGCGCAGCGTCGGCGGCGCCTCGGGGTCGAGCAGCAGGGCCTCGTCGAGGCCCATGTTGAAGCCGGGGGGCGCGCCCCAGGTCGTGATGGAGCGCCAGGCCCCCATGGTGGCGGACCGGCTAGCTCGCCGGCGTGTAACGCAGGATGGGTTGACGCACCGCTCGTCCCTCGTCGAGACGCCCGACGGGAGTCGTGACCGGCGCCCGGTGCAGCTTCTCGGGGTCGGTCGCGGCCTCCGCGGCGATCAGGAGCATGTCCTCGACGAAGGCGTCGAGCGTCGACTTCGACTCGGTCTCGGTGGGCTCGATCATCATCGCCTCGGAGACGACGAGCGGGAAGTAGATCGTCATCGGGTGGTGCCCGAGGTCGATCAGCCGCTTCGCGATGTCCAGGGCGTGCACACCGCTCTCGCGTTGCTTGCGCGTGTTGCAGACGAACTCGTGCATGCACACGCGGTCGAAGGGCAGGTGGTAGGCCTCGCGCAGCTTGGCGCGCAGGTAGTTGGCGTTCAGCACCGCGTTCTCCGCCACGCGGCGCACGCCCTCCGCGCCCAGGCGGCGCAGGTAGGCGTAGGCGCGCACGAGCACGCCGAAGTTCCCCGGCCAGCCGCGGAGCATGCCGATCGAGTCGGGGGCGTCGTAGTCGAGGCGCAGGCCGCCCTCCTCCTCGACGACGCGCGGCACCGGGAGGTAGCGCTCGAGGGCCTCGGTGACGCAGATCGGCCCTGCCCCCGGACCCCCGCCGCCGTGGGGCGTCGAGAAGGTCTTGTGCAGGTTGATGTGCATCATGTCGACCCCGAAGTCCGCCGGCCGCGCGACGCCCATGATGGCGTTGAGGTTGGCTCCGTCCATGTACACGAGGCCACCCGCGGCGTGGACCTTCTCGCAGATCTGCGCGATGTTGGTCTCGAAGAGCCCCAGGGTGCTGGGGTTGGTGATCATCAGGACGGCGGTGTCGTCACCGACCTTGGCGTCGAGGTCCTCGAGGTCCACCAGGCCGTCGGGGCCCGACTTCAGCTCGACCGCCTTCATCCCGGCGATGGTCGCCGAGGCGGGGTTCGTGCCGTGGGCCGAGTCGGGGATCAGGACCTTGTCGCGTTGGTGCTGCCCCTGGGCGTGGAAGTGGGCGTGGGCCACGAGCAGGGCCGTCAACTCGCCCTGGGCCCCGGCGGCGGGGTGCAGGGTGACGCCCGGGAGCCCCGTGATCGCGGCCAGGCCCTCGGCCAGCCGCTGCATGACGCTCAGAGCGCCCTGCACGCGCCCCGCGTCCTCCTCGGGGTGGACGTCCGCCAGCCCGGGGATCTGCACCAAGGCCTCGTTCGTCACCGGGTTGTACTTCATCGTGCACGAACCCAACGGGTAGAAGCTGTCGGTGATCGAGATGTTCTTCTTCGACAGCAGCACGTAGTGCCGGACGAGGTCGAGCTCACCGACCTCGGGCAGGAGCGGCGGCTTCTCGCGCAGCGCGGCGCTCGGCAGGGCGGAGAGGTCGGCCGGGGGCACGTCGAGCTTCCCCAGGCGCAGGGTGCGCTGACCGGGGCGGCTCTTCTCGAACAGCAGGGTGTCCTTGTTCATGGTGGGCCTCGGGTCGCTGCTTCTAGGCCACGGGGGCGGCGGCGGCGATGTTCGCCAGGGTCGTGACGAGGCGGTCGATCTCCTCGCGGGTGTTCAGCTCGGTGAAGGCGAGCAACAGGAGGTCGTCGCCGAGCTCGGGGTACCAGCGGGAGAGGTCGAGGCCGCCGATCATCCCGGCCTGGTCGATGGCGCGGTTGATCTGGGCAGCGGGGATGGGGCAGCGCAGGACGAACTCGTTGAAGGAGCCCGAGTCCGCGTAGGGCAACTCGAAGCCGGGCAGGTCGCCGAGGGCCTTGGCCGCGTACTGGGCCTTGGCGAGGCAGTGCTCGGCCACCTCTCGCAGCCCCTCGGGACCGGCGGCGGCCATGTAGATCGCGCCGCGCAGGGCGATCAGGGCGTTGTTCGTGCAGATGTTGCTCGAGGCCTTCGCGCGCCGGATGTGCTGCTCGCGGGTCTGGAAGGTCAGCGCGAAGCCGCGCCGGCCCTCGCCATCCACGGTCTGGCCGACGATGCGACCCGGCATGCGCCGCACGTGTTCCTGGGCGCAGGCGAAGAGGCCGAAAGAGGGGCCTCCGAAGGCCGGCGGGTTGCCGAGGCTCTGGCCGTCGGCCACGGCGATGTCGAAGCCGGCCCGTCCGGGACTCTTCAGGAGCCCCAGGGAGATCGGGTAGGCGCTGCAGATCGAGACGGCGCCCGCCTCGCGGCTGGCCTTGGCCACGCCCTCGATGTCCTCGATCACGCCCAGGGTGTTCGGGTTCTGGACCAGCACGGCGCAGGTCGAGTCGTCGACGAGGCCGCCGAGCTCCGTCCGCCCGTTCGCTCCAAGGGGCGCCTCGACGAGCTCGATGCCCGTCCAGCGCAGGTAGGTCTCCAGGGTGCGGCGCGTGTGGGGGTGGACGCCGCGCGAGACGACGACGCGGTCGCGGCCGCGGACCATGTTCGCCGCCATGATCACGGCCTCCGCGGCGGCACTGCAGCCGTCGTACATCGAGGCGTTGGCGATCTCCATCCCCAGGAGCTCCGCGACCATCGTCTGGAACTCGAAGAAGACCGTCAGCGTCCCCTGGCTGCCCTCGGGCTGGTAGGGCGTGTAGGCGGTCACGAACTCGTGGCGCCCCTGCAAGGAGTCGACCACCGTGGGGATGAAGTGGCGGTAGAGGCCCGCGCCGAGGAAGCTGCCCTTCGAGTGCGGGGCGCCCGCGAGGGGGGAGTTCCAGGAGGCGAGCTCCGCGACCTCCGCCCGTAGCTCGTTCTCGGAGAGGCCCGCGTCGATGGGCAGGGCCTCCTTCAGGCGTAGCTCGGCGGGGATCTGCTCGAAGAGGTCGTCGACGCTCTTCACCCCGATGGCGGCCAGCATCTCCGCCCGGTCGGCGTCGGTGTTCTGGATGAAGGGCATGGTCTCTCTCGCGGCGGCGCCGCCGGGGGGCTTCGCGTCAGTTCTGCTTGGCGAGGAGGTCCTCGTAGGCGGCGGCGTCGAGCAGCTTGCTCGTGTCCTTGTTGCCGAGCTTGATCTTGACCATCCAGCCACGCTCCCAGGGGTCCTCGGCCACGATCTCGAGGTGCTCCTCGATGGCCGCGTTGACCTCGATCACCTCACCCGCGAGGGGCGTGTTCAGGTCGGCGACGGCCTTGACGGACTCGATCTCGCCGAAGGTCTCGCCGTCCTCGAGCTGCCGGCCCGTCTCGGGCAGGTCGCAGTAGACGAGGTCCCCCTCGTTGCCGCTCGAGAGCTCCTCGACGGCGAAGTCGGTGATGCCGATGATGCCGGTGTCACCGTTGATCTTGATCCACTCGTGGGAGGGCAGGTAGAAGCGATCGTCGGGGCGCATGATTCGTGGCGGCCGGGGGCCGCGGAGGGAGTCAGGGGTCGTGAGGAACGGGAGCGGGCCGGGCCTACTTCCGCGTGCGTGAGTAGAAGGGGAGCTGGCAGAGCTCGACGGCCTGGCGCTTGCCGCGGATGTCCATCTCGAGCGCCGTGCCCGGGCCGGCCAGGTCGATGGGCACGTAACCCGTGCCGATGTTCGTGTCGAGGGTGGGGGAGACGGCCCCCGAGCAGACCTCGCCGACGGCCTGGTCGCCGCGGAAGAGGTCGTAGCCCTGGCGCGGCACGCGCTTGCCGGCGGTCGTGAAGCCGACGAGCTTGCGCCGCGGGTCCTTGCGGACGCGGTCCAGGGCCTCGCGCCCGATCCAGTCGCCCTTCTCCTCGGCGAAGGAGATCGCGAAGCCCAGGTCGGCCTCGATGGGGTTGTGGTGCTCGTCGATCTCGTGGCCGTAGAGGGGCATGCCCGCCTCGAGGCGCAAGGTGTCGCGGGCGGCCAGCCCGATCGGCCGCACGCCGGCGCCGGCGCCCGCCTCGAGCAGCGCGCTCCAGATGCTCTCCGCCTCTTCGTTCGGGAAGTAGATCTCGAAGCCGTTCTCGCCGGTGTAGCCCGTGCGGCTGACGCGCGTGTCCGGGCGGCCGCAGATCGTGGCGAAGGTGAACTTGTAGTAGCCGAGCCCCTCGACCTCTCCGCCCTCGGTGACGGTGTTCATGACGTCGAGGGCTGCCGGACCCTGCAGGGCGACCATCGTCTCGCGGGGCGTGCGGTCGTCGATCTCGACCTCGAAGCCCGCCCGCTGCTCCTCCATCCACGCCAGCACCGCGTCGGTGTTCGAGGCATTGACGACCAAGTAGACCTCGTCCTCGCCGCGGTAGGCGAGCAGGTCGTCGATCGGGTTGCCGTCCTCGCGGCAGAAGAGCGTGTAGCGGATCGAGCCCTGGGGGATGCGCCCCACGTGGTTGGTCGCGATCCGGTCGAGGTAGCGCACGGCGTCCGCCCCCCGCACCGAGAGCCGCCCCATGTGCCCCAGGTCGAAGAGCCCCGCGCGCTCGCGGACGCAACGGACCTCCTCCAGGATCGGTCCGTACTGGACCGGCATGTGCCAGCCGCCGAACTCGACCATCTTGGCGCCCGCGGACTGGTGCAGGTCGTGGAGGGGGGTCTCCTTCATCGTCGGGCGGGTGGGGCAGGGTCGGGGAGGGTGGAGCGTGGGGACAGATCGCTGGGAATGAAACGGGGGCGCCACGAGCCTCTGGCCTGCGGCGCCCCTGTTCGTTCCCGCCGCCCGGGGGCGGCCGTTCAGGAGTGGATCAGACCTGGGTCCTTTTGCCTGAGAGTTTCGCCCGACGGCTCGGGCTTGCCCCTTCGGCGTCCGGCGGGACGGGCCCCCGGAGCTCTCCCGCAGGTCTGCGGTGTTCCGGGGCAGAGCCTAGTCCATTCCAGGTGCCTGGCCAAGCCCGGACGCCGGGTCGGGGGTAGGCTTCACTCGGAGGATCCCCGCTCCGCCCTCCCGACCCCGTGCCCTCCCACTCCATGAGCCTCCGTCGCGCTTCCCTGGCCCTGGTCTTCTCGAGCCTCTGCGGCGCGGCCGCCACGGCCCAGGGCTTCGTCGAGCCCTTCGAGGGAGGGCTGCGCTGGACCCACGCGGCGAGCTTGGGCGAGCCCTGGATCCCGACCCGCGTGGCCTTCGCGGCCGGCGCGGAGCTCGTGTGGGCCGGAACCGGCGGGGCGAACCGGCGGCTCCTGGTGATCGACGCGCCCCAGGGGGGCGTCGTGCAGCCATGTCTCAGTGGAGAGCTCTCCGGGCAGGACAACGTGCTCGACGTCGAGGCGCGCGCCGGCGCGAGTCGCCTCTACAGCCTGACCCAGCAGCCCGATCCCGATCCGTTCCATCGGCGCAGCCTGCTCTCGCGTCGGGACGTCCTCGAAGTGTCGCGGGGCGCGAGCTTCGACCCGCGTTGGAGCTTTGCCTGCGACTTCGTGGCCAACGGTCCGGCCTGCATGGCCGTCGACGAGTTCGGCGCGCAGCTGGCCCTGGCGGTCTGGAAGGACGCGCCGGCGGGCGTGCGCGTCCACCGCGTCGACGGCGAGAGCGGGGCGCTCCTCGACCAGGTGGACCTCCCGGCCGCGAGCCTGGAGTCCCTGGCGATCTCCGGGGACGGTCGCGTGATCGCCGTCGGCCTCGGTCGCGGCGTCACTGTGCTGGACGAGGCGGGCAGCGTGCTGCCCCTCCTGCCCCCGGCGGGGCAGGCCTTCGAGCTGGCCCTCGACGGGGACGGCTCGCGGCTGGTCGTCGGCTCGCCGCAGGAGCTGCGCGTCTACGACTTCGACGGCGCGAGCTTCGCCCTGACCCAAACCCACACCGGAGGCCCGGACGAGGCGCCCCTGCGCGTGGCGCTGAGCTCGGACGGCGAGGCCTACGCCGGCGCCTGGTACCGCTACACCCAGAACGACCGGCTCCTCTGCCGGCTCTACGACGGGACCGACCACCAGGTCGTGGCGGGCTACGAGCAGCTCGGGGCTCCGGGCGGCCTGCAGAACTCTCCTGCGGGGCTCGAGCTCAGCGCCGACGGCCGGCGCGTGGCCTTCGCCTCCTGGGGGCGGGGCGACGACGCTCCGGAAGTCGTGCTCCTCGAGCGCGGGGTCGCCGAGCCGCTGCTCGAGGTGGACCTGCCCGGCAGCGCCCTGGCGATCGACCTCGCCCCGGACGGGGAGGCCGTCGCGGTTGCGGCGAAGAACCTGCACGCGAACCAGATCGGGACGACGGGGGAGGTGCGCCTCTACCGCACGGGGGAGGCCGACCTCGAGCAGCTCGCGCCGGCGCGCCTGGGGGGGAGCCTCGAGCTGGCCTCCCGCCACCCCGGGGCGTCCGTGAGCCTCTTCCTGGTCGGGAACCGGGCAGCGCAGCCCGCCCTGCTCTTCGGCGCGGAGTTGCACCTCGTGCGCGACGCGCGCCTGCGGGTCTTCGCCCGCGCCGCGGACGCGGAGGGTCGGGCCGCCCTCTCCCTGCCGCTCTCCGCGCATCCCTCCGTCGCGGGCGCCGCCTTCGCGGCGCAGGCCGCGCACCGCGTGAGCGGAAGCATCGAGCTCGGCAGCAGCGTGCTCGAACCGCTCGTCCACTGAGCGAGTGAAGGCGAGCGGGCGGTCTCGCTCCGGCGAGGGCGACGATCGCGAGTGGAAGGGACCCGGCAAGCGTCGAGCGCGGCGCTGCACGGAATAGGGAGTTCCCTTCAAGAAGCCCCCGGCGGCCGTCGATACGGGCCCATGTCTCGCCCGCTCCTGCGGCGCGAGCGCACTCTCCCACTCTCCCACTCTCCGGCCGCGACGTCCCTCCCCGGGGTCTCAGCGGGCGGCTTCTATCTGCTGAATCCATGGAGACGTTCCCCATGAACCTCCCGCGCTGTCTGTCTCTATCGCTCCTCCTGGGGGCGTCGCTCGCCTTTACGGGATGCTCGAGCGGAAGCGATGGAACGAGCGTCGGCACCGTGCAGAGCAGCCTGCAGGACCTGACGCTCGACCCCGACGGCACGACGACGGTCGTCACCTTCTCGAAGGCGCCGGCGGGAGTCGACGCTTCCTACTTCAGCGCCGACGGGGGCCAGAGCGCCCTGACCGCGGTCCGCACCGCCAACACGGTCACCGTCACCTGGGACGCGCGGGTGTCGCCCAGCCACGAGATCACGGTCGCCGGCATGCCGGGGATCGCGAACGGCGCGACGACGCCGACGACCTCCGACGCGAGCGTCCCGACCTTCACGATCACGGACTCGGCCATGACGGCGGGGCTGGGAGGCGACACCCTCGAGGTGACCTTCGGCGGCCCGCGCGTGGACGAGGCCGACGCGGAGGATCCGACGAGCTGGTCGCTGGCGATCGGCGGGACGCCGCTGGACCTCACGGGCTCGACCTTCGATCTCGACGTGGCCACCCAGGTGATGGACATCACCTTGGGTCCCGACGCCAACCTGCACTCGGCCTTCACGCTCGCCGCCTCGAGCCTCGTGAGCGTCGCCGACACGTCGCTCTCGACCACCCCCGTGGCGGGGGTCGCGGCCGGGGACAGCACGGCGCCGACCCTGGTCAGCGTCGAGCAGAACCTCACGGAGGACGAATTCGGCCGCGTGATCGACCTGACCTTCGACGAGGCCATGGACCCGGCCTTCAGCGAGTCGGCGGCCAACTTCAGCGCCTCGAACTCCGCCGCGCCGACCACGATCGACCAGCCGACCGAGGGCGTCCTGCGGGTGACCTTCAACGGGCCCGTCGTCCCGGGCGTCGACACCGTGACCGCGAACAACATGATGGACGCCCACGGCAACGCGGTCGTCGTCGGTGTGCAGGCGGTGACCCAGCCCAGCCCCGTGGCCAACGACTTCGCCACCAACGACGCCGTGACCATCGAGAACGTGGGCGGAGACTACATCGAGTCCACCTTCGACCAGGCCTTCATCGAGGCCTCGGCCGAGGACGACACGAACTGGACGCTCTTGGTGGACGGGAACCCGATCCTGATGTCCAACCAGACCCTGACCTACGACTTCCTGACGAAGACGCTGCGCATCGACCTGGACTTCGACATGGTCAACGGCACGGCCTTCAGCCTGACGGGCGTGGGGGTCCAAGAGGTCGACGGCCAGACCTTCAACACCGCCGGGGCCGGCACCGTGGGCGGTGACGTCGCGCTGCCGACCATCGTCAACGTGGTCCAGAACCGCACCCAGGACCCGACGGGCTACACCCTCGACGTGACCTTCTCGGAGGACCTCGACGCTACGGCCGTGGGTACGCTCACGAACTGGACCGTCGGGGCCCTGACCATCGACTCCGCGACCCTCTTGGGGACGCCCAACGTCGTGCGCGTGACCGTCAGCGGCGGCGCGGCCGTCCCGGGGGTCTACACGGTCGACGTGATCAACCAGGCCGACCTGGCGGGCAACGTGATGGCTGCCAGCCTCGGCCTCGCCATCATCTCGACCGACAGTACGGTGCCCAACCTCTCCTCGACGACGGGCGCGTCGCTCGCCGGTGCGGACAACGACACGATCACCGTGTGGTTCGACGACGACATGGTCGCGACCGAGATCCAGGACCCGACGAACTGGACCGTGGAGTCGCCCGTCGGCTCGCCCCTGGACACGACGGGCGCGACGGTCGTCTACAACGCCCCGACCCGGTCGGCTCAGCTGACCTTCGACGCGGGCAACGACGTGTTCTTCGAGCAGGGGAACGACTACCGCGTGTCGCTGGTCAACGCCACGGACATCTCCGCCAACGTGATCTCCGCGACGCACCTGGACGGGAGCATCGCCTTCGAGCTCGAGCACCCCTGGGCCGACGCGGCCTGGCGCGACGGCGCCGTCAACAACGAGGTGGTCGTGCGCTTCAGCGAGCACATGAACTACCTCGACGACCTCTACGACGCCTCGACGAACGTGGACGGTGTGCGCTACGTCGTGCGCGACAGCGGCAGCGTCCTGCGAGGGATGCCGAGCACGGCCACCGTGCTCGAATCCGGGCTGGGCGTGCGCCTGTCCTTCGGCTTCGTGGTCAACGCCGGCGACACGATCGACGTGCTGGGCGCGACGGACCTCGCGGGGAACACGATGTACCCCTCCCTGGCCCTCGCGCTGCCCGTCGAGGACACCTCCGAGCCGGACTGGGGCGTCCAGGTGACGCCGCTCCTGGCCGTGTCGGGTGAGCGGAACGACGTCATCACCCTCGTCTTCGACCGGGAGATCAGCCCCTGGGGAGCCGAGGACTACCGCAACTACACGATCGACGACGGTGGTGCCGAGATCGACCTGTCCAATGCCACCTTCGAATTCGACGGCGTCGACACCGTGACGATCTCCCTGAGTGACGCCGACTCCGACTCGCTGCAGGCGGCGGAGACCTACGACTTCACGGTCGACAACATCATGTCCGTCCAGGGCGTGCCGATGTCCGCCCCGTCGGTCCTCGTGGCGAACGCCGTTTCCGGCGACACGACGACGGCTCCCGTCGTCGGCGCCTCGAGCATCCGGATCGACCGGGCCTACCCCAACGCCCTCCTGGTGTTCGCGGACGAGGCTCTCGACCCGACAACCGCGGAGGACACGACCCGCTGGCTGTACAACGGCGCCTCGGTGCCCACGGTCGCGGACCTGACCAGCCCGCGGGTGGTGCGCCTGACCTTCGCGTCCAACCCGACTGCCGGCAACAACCTCGACTTCGACGTCGTGGACCTGGCGGGCAACGCCAGCGGCGCCGGGTCGCACGTCGTGCTGACGAGCGAGTCCAACCCCCCGATCCTCGTCAGCGTCTCGGCGACCGCTGTGGCGGGCGAGGGCGGCGACTACGTGACGGTGGTCTTCGACGAGCCCGTCGAGACGAGCTCGGCGCTGTTCTCCGGCAACTACAGCGTCACGAACGGCTCCAACACCGTGGAGATCACGACCTCGGGCGCCTGGTACGACAGCGTGACCCAGTCCGTGAGCTTCTACCTGGCCCCCGGCTTCGAGCTGGACGCGGCCCAGGCGGTCAATGTCACGGTCTCCAACGTCGCGGACCACAGCGGCAACCTGATGCCCACGCCGGTGGCCCTCGGGAACGTCGTGACGGGTGACACGACCACGCCGCCCTCGGCCCAGAACGCCTTCACGAACTTCCGGGCCAACGAGTTCGGCCTGCTGGTCGACGTGCTGTTCGACGAGGCTCCCGAGGAGTCCTTCGTGACCAACCCCTTCAACTGGAACGTGACCGGCGGCGGAGGGCAGATCGTGCTCGGCGTCCAGCGCCTCGACGAGGACGAGTACCGCGTCTCGCTGTCGGGCGCGCTCGGCAACGGGCACGAGCTCGAGATCGTGACCGGGCTGCCCGACCTGGCGGGCAACGTGACCGTGGCGGCGACCCCCGTGGAGGTGGCCGAGTAGGGCCCCCGGGGCGGCCGGACGACCCCGGAATCGGCCCTCTCGACCCCGAGAGGGCCGCCCGGGCGCCGGACGGCCGCCGCGAGCTCCCGAGACTCTTGGGGGCTGCCCTTCAGAAAGCTGGACGGAGGTCCCGATAGCGGCAGGAGCCGAACGGGGGGAGAGGTCTCTTGGTATGTCCGTAGCAATGGTGAATCGAGGTATCAGTCCGTGAGTCCGACGACGACAGAGGAACGTCAACTGGTGGATGAGGTGGTCGACGTCCTCACCGGCCCTCCGGTGGAAGGTGAGAGCGCGGCCCTCAGCCTCAAGGAACAGTTGCAGCGCGCGGCGGACGAGTACGACCGTCGGGCCGCGGCGATGATCGGGAAGGCCCTGGTCGACAGCCTGTGCGAGGACCCCGCCGACGCTCGGCGCCTCGAGGCGCTCTTGATCCTGGGCCTGGCCCATCCGTCGATCCTCGAGCGCTACCAGATCTCCCTCGCCGCCGAGGGGCGCCGCCTCTGCGTGCTCCTCGAGAACCAGGGCGAGCTCGATCGCGCCCGCGGGCTGCTCGAGCTCCTGGCCCTGGAGCTCCCCGAAGATCGCCAGGTCCAGCAGGACCTCTCGAGCTTCATGCGTCGCTCGGGGGAGGTCGACGAGCTCGTCGAGCGCTGCTTGCGGCACGCCGAGGAGAACGTGAACAAGGGCAAGCTGGGGGAGGCCATCTCCTGGTTGCAGGAGGTCCTCCTGCACGACCAGTCGCGCCGCGACGTAGCGCGCATGATCCGCGACCTGCGCTACAAGGAGCTGGCCGACCGCAAGGCCTCCAGGCGCCGCAACCGGGTCATCCTGCTGCTGGTCGTGATCACCAGTGCCCTGACGGCCCTGGGGCTCCGCGAGGGCAAGATCCGACAGGAGTACGCGTCGCTGCCGCCCCTGGAGGGTGACGACAGCGCCGCCCTCGACTCGCGCCTCGAGTCGATCGACCGCCTCATCGCCAGCAACCGCTTCTGGCTCGGGATGTTCAGCGTCGTCGACGAGCGGAGCGACCTGCAGCAGCGCATGGTCGAGCTGGGCGCCGAGGAGGCCGACCAGCGGCGCGCGGAGATCGAGCTGGCCTACCAGCGCGAGACCAAGGCCGAGTCCTTGCGCTTGAAGGCGATCGACTCGGTGGCCGCCGGCAAGCTCAACGTCGCCCACGAGCAGTTCACCCGCGCCCTCGACTGCGCCCCGGCCGACTGGGACCGGCGCAAGCGCATCGAGGCGAACCTCCAAGCCATCGAGAAGCTCCTCGACGAGCGCCAGTGATGCTCGACCGACTCCTCTCCCGCGGCCGGATGCGCACGGCGGCCCGCCGCCTGGCGGCCTCGCCTTCGATCCCGAACTACATCCTCCTGGCTCAGGCGCACGCCGCGGCCGGGCAGCTCCAGGACGTCGTGCGTGTCTGCGACGAGGGGCTCCGGCTCCACGGCGGTGACGCCGAGCTCCTGCGCTTGAAGAGCCGCGCGGAGACGCTCTCGCGAGAGGACCGCGTACGAGAGCTCCAGCGCGAGCTGAAGAGCTCGCCTCGCCCGGCCCTGTGGAAGGAGCTGTGCGAGACCCTGCTCGCCGGAGGCCACCTCGCGCGCGCCGAGAAGGTCGCCGAGGAGTGGCACGGCCAGTGCAAGGACGTCGACGCTCTCTACCACCGGGCCCTCGTCCGCTCGGAGCGCTACTTCGCCGATCGTCGCCGCGACGACGCGCGGCTGTGCCTGGACGTCCTGGGCGCCGTGCTCGCCGAACGCCCGGACTGCGAGTCTTCCCTGCGCCTGATGCTCTCGGTCTACAGCCGCTGCGGCGCCTGGCAGGAAGCGCGCACGATCCTGGCGCGGCTCCTCGAGCTCTTCCCCGGCGAGCCGTCGCTGGAGGCGCGCTTCCGGACGATCTCCTCCCTGACGCGCGAGTCGCGCTCCCTGGACCAAGCCCTGCGCGAGGTGGAGCGCACCGGCAAGTTCGTCGACGACGACCTCGAGGTCGACCGCAGCGACGCATCCCAGACCATCCGGCCCCTCCTGAAGGAGCTCGCCGCCCAGGCGGGCGTGAACGGCGCCTTCTATGTGCGCGGCGGGACCGCGCTGGTGCAAGGACCGCGGGGCGCGAGCGCCGAGCGCTACGCGCGGGGCGTGCGCGAGCTCGTCTCCTCGACGCGCAGCTTCTCCCGTCGGCTGGGCCTGGGGCAGCCCCTCTCCATCCAGCTGGAGGGCGACTTCGGGAGCCTGACGATCCGGCCGGGCACCCTGGGCGCGGCGGCCATCTGGAGCGACGGCCCCGCCAATGCCCACTACGAGCGCGCCTTGGCTCCGCTCGTCGGCAACGAATCACGAACCGCAGGAGCCTAGGCGTGAAGAAGGTCCTCGATCCCCTCAAGCAAGTCCCGGGAGTTCGGCGTGCGATGCTGATCTCGCGCGACGGCGTCCCGATCACCTACCTGGCCAACTCCGACCAGCTGGGGCGGGTCGACCCGCGTCCCTGGACGGATTCCTCCGAGGACTCGAGCGCCTTCGCCGGCATGGCGACCGGCCTGCTCAAGGAGATCGAGCGCTCCGTCGACCCGCTCTCCTGGGAGCCGCCGCAGCGCGTCGTCCTGCGCTCCGCGCGCGGGACCTTGATCCTGTTGAGGACCGAGCGGGCGACCCTGACCGTCGAGCTCGTCCGGGGCATGGCGCCCGAGGAGCTGCGGCTGCCGATGGAGAGCGTCGTCGCTCGCCTGCAGCGCGCCCTCGCGCGAGACACGAACACGAACACGAACACGGCGGCGGCCATCGCCACCGTCGAGGAGGAGCCCCCAGGACCGCTTCCTGGTGGGGGCGAGGGACTGAAGGATCCCTCGCGGCACGAGAGTCCTACCGGGAGCGAGGTCCCCGAAACCACAACGGATAGCTGAAATGGTCCAGATCAACTTCGCCAAGAAGCAGGTCAACGCGAAAGTCGTCTACTACGGCCCGGGGATGTCCGGGAAGACGACCAACCTCGAGGTGATCCACCAGCGGGCGCCCGAGAACAACCGCGGTGAGCTGACGAGCATCAGCACCGAGGGCGACCGCACCTTGTTCTTCGACTTCATGCCCCTGGACCTGGGAACCGTGGCCGGAATGCGCACCTGCTTCCAGATCTACACGGTGCCGGGTCAGGTCTACTACAGCTCGACGCGCAAGCTCGTGCTGCAGGGCGTCGACGGCGTGATCTTCGTCGCGGACTCCTCCCCGAACATGATGGAGGAGAACCTCGAGTCCCTGCGCGACCTCGCCGAGAACCTGGCGGAGTACGGCCGCTCGATCGACGAGATCCCGCTGGTGATCCAGTACAACAAGCGGGACATCCCCGGGGCCTTCTCGATCGACGAGCTCGAGGAGCAGCTCAACCCGAACGGCGTGCCCGCCTTCGAGGCGATCGCGAACACCGGTCAGGGGGTCTTCCCGACGCTCAAGGCCGTGGCCTCCTGCGTGCTCGACTCGCTGCACAAGCAGCACGGGGACGGGGGCTCCGCCGCCCCGGTGCAGGCCTCCGAGCCCGCGCCCGCCGCCTCCGCGCCCAGCCCGGCGCCTCAGGCCACGCCCGCTCCGCAAGCCAGCCCGCAGCCGCAGCCGCAGGCCCCCTTGCCGACGGCGACTCCCGAGGCGGCACCGGCCCCGGAGCGACCGACGGTCACCATGAGCCAGACGGGCTTCCACAAGGCGCCGTCCATCCCGATCTCCGAGGCGCACTCTCCCGAAGCGACTCCGGCGAGCCCCGAGCCCAGCGCAGCGGAGCCGGCCCGTGCCCAGGGCCAGGGCTTGAACCTGGTCAACCCGGCTCAGGCCCAGGCTCCCGCCCAAGCCCAAGCCCAAGCGCCAACGCCCGAGGCCTCGGCTCCTTCGTCGGAGCTGAAGATCAAGCGTCCCGAGCCGCCGCCGAGTCAGACGCCAGGTGTGCGCCCGGCCGCCGGTCACGGTGGTGGCGCCCAGCCCGGTGGTGGGGCGCAGCACGGGGGCGTCCAAGGCGGCGCTGGCGCCGGGCACACCGGAGGTGGGGGACACCGTCCCGCCGCGACCGCCCAGCGCGTCCAGCCGCAAGCGACGGCCACCCAGGCCCCGCCGCAACCCGCCGCTGGCGCCGGCCACGTCATGGGCGTCGAAGCCGGGGCCCAGGCGCCGAAGCGCCGGACGCCCACCTCGCGTTCCTTCCCGACCACGTCCGCCATGCCCGAGGCGCGACCGACGCCCACCGGCAAGAAGAACGCGCTGGTCACCGGCGTGATCGTCGTCGCCTCCGTCGTCGCCGGCGCCGTGCTCGGCAGCTTCGTCCTTTCTTTCCTCTAGGAGGTGCCCCGTGACCAAAGACCAAGTCCTCCGGGAAGCTCACCTCTGCTTCTACGAGCGTGACATCGCCGACATCGACCAGGAGCTCGACGGCTTCCTCGAGCTCTCGGGCGCGCGTTGCGCGCTGCTCGTCGACCGCAGCGGACACATGGTGACGCGCCGTGGCGCGTCCCTCGACGGCTCGCTCGAGTCGGTGGCCGCCCTGGCGGCCGGCTCCTTCTCCGCCACGCGCGAGATGGCGCGCATCCTCGGGGAAGGGGAATTCAACAGCCTCTTCCACCAGGGCGCGCGTGAGAGCATCCAGATCTCCGCGGTCAGCGACCGCTCCCTCTTCGTGATCGTCTTCGACGACCACAGCAACCTGGGCCTGGTGCGCTTCTACGCCGAGGAGACGACCAGTCGCCTGATCGAGGTCTTCACTGCCATCGCCGAGCGCCCCCCCGAGGAGGGGAAGGGCGAAGGGGACTCCGGCCTGTCGGAGGACTTCGGCTCCAAGGCGACCGCGGCCCTCGACGAGCTCTTCTGAGCTCACCCGGCGCCCGGGACGGCGGCGGCCCCGACCTCCTGCGTCGGGGCCGCCGCCGCTCCATTCGGGGGGCGCGGGCCGTCGCTTGCGATCGGGAGATGGGGCCGGCATGGCCCCCGGGCGCCCCGGGCGGGCACAAGGGGCCTTCCAGCAGGGAGTTAGAGTCGGGGGCCGACCTGCGGCCGGCCCGCCAGGCGGAGAATCCGGGTGTGGGATGGGCCTTGCAGCTCCGGCGGGCAGCCGCTATCGTCTTCGCCCTTCCACCCCACCCCGGCTCCCCGCTCCTCCCCGAGATCCAGTCATGGCACGAGTTTGCGACTTCTGCGGCAAGGGAACCGCCGTCGGCGGCACGATCGCCCGACGCGGTCTTCCCAAGAAGAAGGGGGGCGTGGGTCTGCGCATCACCGGGCGCACCAAGCGCACCTTCAAGCCGAACATCCAGCGCGTTCGCGCGGTGGTGGACGGCACGGTGAAGCGGGTCAAGGTCTGCACCCGCTGCATGAAGAGCGGAAAGATCAAGAAGCCCGCCTGAGGAGCATCCTCGCCCTTCCCGCCCCAGGGGCGAGGGGCCACGAGTCGCCGACTGATCCCCGTCGCCCTCCAGGGCTCTGTGGAAAAGGTGTGGAGAGTGCTGCCTCGGTGTGTCTTCGGCGGATCATCCGGCTCATCTCCCACGGAATCTCTCCAGGACATTCGATTCTGAGCGGCCTTCCAGGGGGCGTGAAGGCGGTCGCATCCGTGTTCGAGGCTGAGCAAGGGCCCCGCGCGACCCCGAGAACGGCCCCTCGAAGCGCGATTTCGTTCCCCAAATGGGAATGATCGAGAGAATGGCGGGAGCCCGGTGAGAGGCACTTCTCGCCATGCCCGGAACGCAAGTCGAAGGGGTGGCGCGCCCCGAGCTGTGGGGGCAGGCGGGGCCGACGGGCCGGCTTCGGCGGGGGTCTTTCTCGCTTGGCTCGGGCCGAATTCGTCAGGCGGATCGCCGCGCTAAGTGTAAACCGACGTTGAAGTTACGTTTGGCGGGCGCGTCTCGGTCGACGCTCGCCAAGGCTTCACGGCCGGCTAGCGAGATGAAGTGCGATCCGCACCCGATTGCACTAGCGATGAGCGAGCTGGTGCGATCGATTCGAAGAGCCGCGAGGAGGTCGAGGCGCGAGCGCGACGTCGATTCCGGGCCCCTCGGACTAAGAAAGTTTGTCGGAAGCGAGGCAAGCTCCAGCTGACGGGCACCGATAGAGCGCTTGATGTCGTGGCTTGTGTGCTCCCCGACACACGGCAACGGGGCACACAGTGATTCGGACTGCCTGTCCAAGGAGACTCCCCTACACATGGCAAAGAAGAAAGCAACCCGCCGCAAGGCCAAGAAGAAGGCGACTCGCAAGAAGGCGACTCGCAAGAAGGCTACGCGCAAGAAAACCACCAAGAAGAAGGCCAAGAAGAAGGCCACTCGCAAGAAGGCCAAGAAGAAGACCACGCGCAAGAAGGCCAAGAAGAAGGCCACGCGCAAGAAGGCCACCAAGAAGAAGGCCAAGAAGAAGGCCACCCGCAAGAAGGCCAAGAAGAAGACCACGCGCAAGAAGGCCAAGAAGAAGGCCACGCGCAAGAAGGCCAAGAAGAAGGCGACCCGCAAGAAGGCCACCAAGAAGAAGGCCCGTCGCCGCTGAGACTCCTGATTCCACGAGGAGCACGCCCGTGAACAAGAGCCATCTGGTCGCCTATGTCGCCAGAGAGCTTCAGACCTCGAGGCTCCAGGCTGCCGGACTCGTGGACACCGTCCTGGCCGGGATCCGCAAGGGCCTGGTGGAAGACGGTTCTGTCACGCTGAGCGGCTTCGGGACCTTCGAGGTCAAGCCCCGCAAGGCCCGCATCGGGCGGAACCCCCAGACGGGGGAGCCGATCCAGATCGAGGCGGGACGGCGGGTCGGCTTCCGAGTCGGTAAGGCTCTACGCGAGTCCGTCTGACTCCGGCCGAGGACCGACAGGCCTCCGTACAGGGCGGTCTCCCAGCTCGCTGGGGGGCCGCCCTCGCGCTTGGGGGCGCGCGCCGGCGCCGGGAGCGCTGAACGCGCCTCAGTGCGCTCTTCAGGCCTGTGCCGCTCGCGCCTCGAGGGCCGCGATCTCCTCGGCCACGCGCGCGTCGTCGATGCGCTCGAAGAGGCCCTCGACCTCGCCCAGGGCCTGGCCCGGAGTGACGCTGCGCCAGCTCCCCGCGACGGGGGGGTCCGGCCAACCGCTGTCGGCGACGCGACCCGTTTGCCCGAGCATCTCCCAGATCGCCTGGGCCTTGCCGGGCATGAAGGGCGCCATCCAGCGCGCGACGAGGGCCAGCCAGTCGCAGAGGGTCGTCAGGACCGCGGCGGCGCGCTCGGGGTCGGTCTTGCGCAAGGCCCAGGGCGCCTGGCGGTCGACGAAGACGTTGGCGACGGCGGCGTTGCCCACGAGCTCCTCGGCGGCGCGGCGGAAGCGGAAGGCCTCGATCGATGCGCCCGGATCGGCGACGTCGCCGCACTCCTCGAGCAACAGACGATCGAGCTCGGGTCCCAAGGCCTCGGACAGCGGCGGGACCTTCCCGTCGAAGTGCTTGTCGATGAAGCGCAGGACGCGCGTGACGAGGTTGCCGATCGTTCCCGCGAGGGATGCGTTGACCGTCGACTGGAAGTCCTCCCAGCGGAACTCGCTGTCGGAGTTCTCGGGGGCCGAGGCGAGCAAGTGGAAGCGTGCCGCCTCCGGGTCGTAGCGCTCGAAGAATGCGTCGACGGGGATGCTGCGGCCCTCGGAGGTGGAGAACTTCGCGCCCTGCAGGTTGTAGAACTCGTTGGCGGGGACGGCCCAGGGCAGCACGTAGTCCTGCTTGACCCCGTAGAGCATCGAGGGGAACACCAGAGCGTGGAAGGGAATGTTGTCCTTGCCCACGAAGTGCACGAGGCGCGTGTCGGCGTCCTGCCACCACCCGCGCCAGCCCTCGGGCTCCCCGCGCTCCTCGAAGAGCGCCGCCGTCATCGAGACGTAGCCGATCGGGGCGTCGAACCACACGTAGAGCACCTTGTCCTCGCGGCCCTTCGCCAGCTCGGGCGGCACCGGCACGCCCCAGGCGAGGTCGCGGGTGATCGGCCGGGGCTTGAGGTCTTCCAGCATCTGGGCCACGTAGGCCTGGACGTTCGCCTTCCAGCTCTTGTCGCTGAACCACTCCCCGATGTGCTCGTCGCGCAGCTTGGGGAGGTCCAGGTACCAGTGGGTCGTCTCGCGCACGACCGGCGTGTTCCCGCAGGTCTTGCAGGCGGGGTCGCCGAGCTTGAGCGGGTCGAGCCAGGTGCCGCAGGAGGGGCACTCGTCCCCGCGGGCCGGTCGGTGTCCGCAGTGGGGGCAGGTCCCGAGCACGTAGCGGTCCGGCAGGAACATCGAGTCGTGCTCGCAGTAGAGCTGCTCGGTCGTCTGCTCGATGAGGTAGCCGTTCTCGTCCAGCCGCCGGAAGAACTCCTGGCTGAAGGCCGCGTGCTGGGGGCAGACGCTCGTCCCGCTCCAGACGTCGAACTCGATCCCGAAGCAGTCGAAGGTGTGCTTGATGTCGTCACGCCAGCGCGCGACGTACTCGCCGTACTCCAGCCCCTCCTTCTCCGCGCCGATCGTGATCGCGGCGCCGTGCTCGTCGCTGCCGCAGACGTAGAGCACGTCCTGGCCGCGCTGGCGCATGCAGCGCACATAGACGTCGGCGGGGAGGTAGGCCCCGGCCACGTGCCCGAAGTGGATCGGGCCGTTGGCGTAGGGCAGGGCGCTGGTGACGAGGTAGCGGGGCAAGGTCGAGTCCTCCGAGGGGGGCGGAGCTTAGACAGGCGGGGCGGAGCTTAGTCAGGCGGGGCCGGGGCGAACAAGGCGAGGTCGCGGGGAATCGGCCGGGAGGGGCTCAGGCGGTCTGCCGGCGGTGGCGGCGTTCCAGCATCAGGTTGCGGGCCGGCACGACCCAGGCCGTCAGGAAGCCGATCCAGAAGATCGGGGTGTCGAGCTGCAAGGTGTAGGCCAGATTGAGCAGCGAGCCGACGAGGGAGAGCCACCAGAAGGCGAGCGGGAAGTGGCTGTGGCCCGCGCGCTCGGAGAGCCACCACTGGAGGATGAAGCGCGTGCTCCAGATCGCCTGGCCGCAGATGCCGGCGACGAGCCACGGAAGGGCGATCTCCGTCTCGGGGGCGGAGTGGCTCAGACCCCAGGTGATCAGCAGCCCCGAGGCGACGAGCGCCAAGGAGGCCGCGGGCACGGGGCCCAGGCGCTTGCCCGGCCGCTCCGGAGCGTCTCCGTCGGTACCGCCCAGGCCGAGGTTGCGCGCGTAGACCGCGCCGTTCACGAGGTATCCCGGGAGCAGGATCCACTCCTCGAGGCCCAGCGTCGCCACTGCGAGCAGCCCCGAGGCCGCCAGGGAAAGCCACCAGAACAGGCGCGGATTCGCGCTGCGCTTCTGGCGCTCCGAGGCCAGCCACTGCAGGAGGACGCGGCCGAAGAAGAAGGCCTGGCCGACGGCGCCGACGATCTCCCAGCCGCTCAACGCCGGTCCTCGGTCAGTGCGTGGGATGAAGTCACGCGCGCTGCGCTACGGCCGCCCCGGGCGGCCGTGCCAACAGGAACTCGAGAGGCCGATCGATCACGTCTTCACGGCCTCTCAGGGCAAGTCGTCCCGCCCGCGCAGCTCGTGGATCGGGACGCGGATCGTGCGCCCGTGCATCCAGCGCACGGCGAGCAGGTCCTTGAGCGCGCGCCAGGCCCGGTTCGCCACGCCGTACTTGCTCGCGCCCGCGACCCGCGGCCGGTGGGAAACGGGCTGCTCGAGCACGGAGAAGCCGTGGTAGCGCAGGAGCGTCGGGAAGAAGCGGTGCAGCCCCTCGAAGAGGGGGATCGACTGGATCGCCTCGGCGCGGAAGATCTTCAGCGAGCAGCCCGTGTCGATGATCGAGTCGTGGCTCAGGCGGTTGCGGATGGCGTTGGCGATGCGCGAGGAGGCGCGCCGTACGAAGGAGTCGTTGCGCTTCTCCCGGTAGCCGACCACCGCATCGTGCTCCCCGAGGGCGGCGATCAGCTTCGGGATGTCCGCCGGGTCGTTCTGCAGGTCCGCGTCGAGGGTGGCGATCAGCTCGCCGCGCGCTAGCTGGATGCCCGCGCCCATGGCGGCCGTCTGGCCGCAGTTCTCCGCGAAGAAGACCCCGATCACCCGCGCGTCCTCGTCGCAGAGCTCGCGGATGAGGTCCGCCGAGCCGTCTCGGCTGCCGTCGTCGACGAGGATCAGCTCCCACTCACCGACGGCGCTGTCCTCCCCGTCGCCGAGGACGTCCACCACCGCCGCGTGCAGGGGGCGCAGGTTGTCGAGCTCGTCGTAGACAGGCGCCACGAGGCTGAGGGCCAGGCGGCTCGCTTCGCCCGTGGTCAGGGCGGGGCGGCCGCGGGCCAGCTGGCCGAGGACCCGGGGGGCGTCGCGCTTCATTCCTGGGCGTTCCGTGGAGGGGGCTCGGGCGTCCATGGGGGCCCGGATGATGGCATCCGTCGGCCGGGCGGCGAAGGGGGCGGGGCCTGCCTTTTGAGCCGGAGCGCGACCGCCGCCACCGGCTCGGGTCCTCAGGCGGCCGAGGGCTCGCGCCCTCCCGGGCGTCTCAACTCCGGAGGCCGCAGGGAGTCCTTGTCGAGGCGCACGACCAGCCAGAGCCCGCCGATCGAGGCCGCCGGCACCATCACGATCGGGCCGATGACCGGTACGAGGAACACGAGGCTGGCCACGACCCCGTAGGCGGTGAGGGCCCCGCCGTTGTGGACCATGAACTGCATGCGCCGCGTGAGGCTCCAGCCCCGCCGCGAGAAGGGGATGTCGAGCAGGGTGATGGCCGTGCCGAAGCCCGCCACCGCCATGAAGAGAGGCAGGCCGACCACCGGCACGAACTTCAGCCAGATGAACATCACGAGCAGCACGAGCACGATCAGCGAGGCCTTGATCGAGACCCAGAGCAGGTGCCCCTCGACCCGCACGACCCACCCGAGCCAGCGTCCGTACTCGCGGTCGAGGGCCGCGGCGGCGAAGAAGGGCAGGAGGGAGAGGGGCAGGATCAGCCACCACGACAACGGGCTCGCGATCCACAGGCCCAGGAGGATCACCGCGGCGGCGCCCCCGGCCACGGCGCTGAACAGGACGCAGCGGCGCACGGGGATGTCCGTGGGACGCTCGATCGCGTCGCGCGGATTCGCGCCGAACCACAACGTCTCGATGCGTCCCTGGATCTCGTCCAGGAAGGGGCCCGCGAGGGCCTCGTAGACGATCGAGAAGGCGTAGAGAGCCGCAATCGAGGAGACGAAGAGCCAGAGCAAGACTCCCGTCCACTTGGCCACGAAGGCGGCCACGCCCTTCTCGACGAGCCAGACGACCGCGACCTTGAGCCACCCGTCCTCGAGCCCGATGGAGGCGACGTCCTCGACCTCGACGGCCTCCACGAGCAGGTCGATGAATCCCCACAGCCAGCCGAAGAGGACGAAGAAGGCGATCCCCGTCAGGATCACCGGCGGGATCAGGAAGCGCTTCGTGCCCGGGGTCGTCGCGAGCAGGAAGAGGCCGTTCGGGACGGCCCGCAGGCCGTCGACCAGAGCCTGGAGGAAACCCACGCGCTGGTCGTTCAGCGAGGGCGAGCTGCTCCGGTGCTCGCAGTGCGGGCACTCCAGGCCCGGGGCGTCGTAGCCGCAGAGTCGACAGGGGATCGCGTCCATTCCTCTTCGCGTCGGGGCGGGGCCCCGGGGGCTCGGGCCGCCCAGCATGCCCGCCGGAGGCGGCCCTCCCAGGGCGGATTCCGGGAATCGAGTGGGATTCGGGGGCCGCGGGTTTCAGGGTCGGCGTCTCCGACTCCCGGGAGTTTCGCGCTCCCGCGGCCCGCGGGGAGTTGACGGACCGCGCCGCGTAGCGTTCGCTGCGCCGGATGCGCTTCCCGTCCCCGCTCCCCGAGCACAAGAAGGTGGCCGCCTTCTTCCTGCTCCCCGACTGCGACATCCGCTGCACCTTCTGCATCAGCCACGACGGCTTCGACGTCGTCGAAGACGGTCGGGCGCGGGAGCTGGTCGAGCTCCTGGGGCGCAGCTCGATCGAGAGCCTGGTGCTCGGCGGCGGGGAGCCCCTGTTGTGGCCAGGCCGGCTGGCGGCCCTGGCGTGCCACGCCCGCGAGCAGGGCCTCGTCACCCAGCTCAACACCCACGGCCGCGGACTCCTCGAGCGCATGGACGAGCTAATGGTCGTCGACCGGATCATCTTGCCCGTCGAGTCCCACGACCCCGTCGTGCACGACGACCTGCGACGCGGCATGACCGGCCACCACGCCATGGTCCTGCGCACGGTCGAGGAGCTCGTCGCCCGCGGGCGCGAGCTGACCTTCGCCACCGTGGTGACCGCTCGCAACCACCTCGACGTCCCGCGCATCGCTTCCTGGATGGGGGAGCTCTGCGCCCGGGGGGCCCGCGTGCACGCCTGGCACCTCTACAACTTCCTCCCCGAGGGCCGAGGCGGGGCGCGCAAGATCGCGGAGTCCCTGGCCATTCCCCACGAGGAATTCCTCACGGCCTGCGCCGCCGCCAAGGGCGCGGGCCTGCCCTGCGCCGTCTACCGCCGCGACCACATGCTGCGCTCCTCGAGCGTCGAGTTCTTCTGGTTCGAGGGCGGCGAGCTGCGCATGGGTGGGGGAGAGCTGGAAGGGCGAGAGCCCTCGCTCGCGCCGGCTTGGTCGACGAGCGCGAGCGAGGAATAGGGCCGCGGCGGTTCGGGCCGTTGTTGCGGCTCGGTGTGCGTGATCCAGAGGGACAGGAAACCAGGAAGGTAGGAAACCAGGAAGCTTGAATAGGGCCGTTCGGCAACGGCCGCCACGAAGACTCGCTGTCCGTCCAGGACGGAACGGAGCCCCTTCGGGGCTCCGCAAGGGTTCGGCCATTGAGACGGCCTTCCGATCTTCGGTGGGATAAGCAGTAAAAACCCAACCGGAGCCCCGAAGGGGGCTCCGGTTGGTCTCTCTGGTCTCTTCTGGACTGACAGCGAACCGTCACGGCGGCCGCTGCCGAACGGCCCTATTCAAGCTTCCTGGTTTCCTACCTTCCTGGTTTCCTGTCTCTCCGACTCGAGCACACCGAACCGCTACGACGGCCGTTACGCCCTTGCCCGACTCATCCCCCGCCCCGAAGGAACGCGACTCGGTGCCGGAAGGAGCGTCGCGGGCGGCGGTCGAGCTCCGCCTCGACCCGCGGCCCGAGAATGCGCCCCAGGAGGAAGCGCGCCTCCTCCTCCGAGGCGAAGGCCAGCTCGGTCTCGAGCGTCGACGCGACCACGAAGCCGTGCTCCTCGACGAGGGGCAGGATCTCCGGCTCCACCGGGAGGTCCGCGGCGCGGCGCAGGGCCTCGTAGTCGTCGCCGCCGGCATTCTCGACGAGCCACAGCTCGCCCGCGTCCCCGACGGCGCGGCGCGCCTCCTGCACGGCCGCCGCGCGCAAGCGGGGGCGCAGGTTGGCGTAGACCCAGAAGGCGACGATGCGCTCCACCGACCCGTCCGCGAAGGGCAAGGCCTCGGCCCGGCCGCGCATCCACCGGGCGCCCGTCGCGGGCTCGCGGCGCGCGAGGGCGAGCAGCCCCGGCTCGGGCTCGAGGGCGCTGAGGTGCCTCGCGGAGCGCGCGAGATCCGCGGTCCAGCGTCCCGCGCCGCAGCCCACCTCCAGCACGCGGCGGCCGGCGAGCTCGGCGCGCTCGAGGAGCGCCGGGAGGAGCACTCCCCCGCGGTCCTGGGCGCGGCTGAAGCGCTGGAGGACCTCCGGCTCCCCGCGGTAGACCTCGGGCCAGCGCTCGCCGAGGGGGTCGCGGGGCACGCTCAGCCCTCGGCGGTGGGGTCCACCGCCCCCGCTTCGATCTGGCCGTAGGCGTGCTCGAGGTCGTGCACGACCTTGTCGATGTGCTCCTGCTCGTCGGGGTCGAGGTTGCCGCTGGTCTTGTCTTGCAGCATCTGCAGGTCGTCCAGGAGCATGCGCGCGTTCTGGAGCTGCACCTGCTTGGTGTTCGTGATCGGGTTCTCGAGGATCCCGAGGGACATCATCGCCTGGTAGGAGAGGCGCGTGACGAAGAGGCGGAAGCTCCCGCCGGGGAGGGGGATCTGATCGGCCGGGGTGGTCTCGCTCATGCCAGGGACTCGACTTCCTTCGTGCCGTGGTCGTTCTCGCGGGTGTGGGCCAGCGCGGCCTCGACGAAGCCCCGGAAGAGGGGGTGCGCCTGCAGGGGCCGGCTCTTGAACTCGGGGTGGAACTGCACGCCGACGAAGAAGGGGTGCTCGGGGAGCTCCACGATCTCCACCAGGTCGCGCTGGGGGTTGGTGCCCGCGAGCCGCATCGAGGAGCCCTCGAAGCGCTCGCGGTAGTCGTTGTTGAACTCGAAGCGATGGCGGTGGCGCTCGGAAACGAGCTCCTCGCCGTAGAGCTCACGGGAGCGCGAGCCCGCGGCCAGGGCGCAGTCGTAGGCCCCCAGGCGCATCGTCCCGCCCATCTGGTCGAGGTCCTCCTGCTCGGCCATCAGGCTGATCACCGGGTGCGGCGTGTGGGGCGAGTGCTCGAGGGTGTGGGCGCCCTCGAGGTCCAGGACGTCGCGGGCGAACTCGATCACGGCGCACTGCATGCCGAGGCAGATTCCGAAGAAGGGGATCCCCTGCTCGCGTGCAAAGCGGATGGCCTGGATCTTGCCCTCGATGCCCCGCTCGCCGAAGCCGCCGGGGACGAGGACGCCGTCCACCCCGCGCAGGATGTCGGTGCCCTTCACGAGCACGTCCTCGGCGCTGACCTTGCGGATGTTCACCTTGCAGCGGTTGGCGAAGCCCGCGTGGGCCAGGGACTCGTAGATCGACTTGTAGGCGTCGTGGAGCTGGATGTACTTGCCGACCACCGCGACCTCGCAGCTGCGCTCGAGCCCGCGGATCGTGTCGAGCATCTCGCGCCAGTCGTCGAGGTCGGTCTCGATGTCGGTGCGCAGGCCGAGCTGGCGGCAGACCAGCTCGTCGAGGCCCAACCGGCAGAGGTCGACCGGGACCTCGTAGATCGAGAACTCCACGTCCCGCTCCTCGATCACGGCCTCCGGGCGCACGTTGCAGAAGAGGCTGATCTTCTGCGCCATTTCGCGCGTCATCGGCTTCTCCGTGCGGCACACGAGGACGTCGGGTTGGATGCCGATCTCGCGCAGCTTGCCCACCGACTGCTGGGTCGGCTTGGTCTTCATCTCCCCCGAGGCGCGCAAGTAGGGGAGCAGGGTCACGTGCAGGAAGAGCACGTCCCCCTCCGGTCGCTCGAGGGCGAACTGTCGCACGGCCTCCAGGAAGGGCAGGCTCTCGATGTCGCCCACGGTGCCGCCGATCTCGGTGATCGCCACGTCCACGTCGCCCTGGGCGCCCTCGTGGATGGCCTCCTTGATCGCGTCGGTGATGTGCGGGATGACCTGGACGGTGCGCCCGAGGTAGTCGCCGCGCCGCTCCTTGGCGATCACCGAGGAGTAGATCTTCCCCGTGGTGAAGTTGCTCGACTTGGTCAGGACGGCGTGGGTGTAGCGCTCGTAGTGACCGAGGTCGAGGTCCGTCTCGGCGCCGTCGTCGGTGACGTAGACCTCCCCGTGCTGGTAGGGGCTCATCGTCCCCGGGTCGACGTTGATGTAGGGGTCGAGCTTCTGCAGCGAGACCTTCAGCCCGCGCTGCTCGAGGATCATCCCGATGGCCGCGGAGGTGAGTCCCTTGCCGAGACTGCTGACGACTCCACCGGTGACGAAGATGTGCTTGGGCATGGGCTGGGGTCGGGAGTTCAGGGAGTCGCGATGCGGTTCTTGAAGGCGAGGTAGTCCTCGGCGGTGTCGATCCCTCGCGGACGGTGGCGGGCCCGGAGCACGCGCAGCTTGTGACCGGCCTCGAGCCAGCGCAGCTGCTCGAGGCTCTCGAGCTGCTCCAGTTCCCCCGGGGGCAGGGCGCAGAAGCGCTCCAGGGCGGCGGGCCGGAAGGCGTAGACGCCGACGTGGCGCTTGTAGGCGGGCGCCGGCGCCCCCGCGCGGGCGTGGCGCGCGTCCGGCACGGCGGCACGGGTGAAGTAGAGGGCGTCGCCGCGCGCGTCGAGGACGACCTTGACGGCACTCGGGTCGGCGGCCTCCTCGGCCTCGAGCTCGGTCCAGAGGGTCGCGAGTTCGACCTCGGGCTCTTCGAAGGCCGCCACCAGGGCGCGCAGGTCCTCCGCGTCGAGGTCGGGCTCGTCCCCCTGGACGTTGACCACGACCCCGGCGCGCGAGCCGCCCTCCCGCAGGAGGCTCCAGGCCTCGTGCACGCGGTCCGTGCCGCTCGCGTGATCGTCGCGGGTCATGAGGGCCTCGAGGCCCACCTCCCGGGCCGCGCCCAGGATCTCCTCGCTGTCGGTGGCGACCACGACGCGCTGCACGGCGCCGCCGTCGATCAGGTTGCGCGCCGTGTGCTCGAAGAGATAGCGCCCCGTCTCGCGCAGGAGCATCTTGCGCGAGAGCCGGGTCGAGCCGAGCCGGGCCGGGATGATCGCCAGTGCGCCTTGCGGGTCCGCCGACCCCAGGGGCTGCCCGGCGAGGGAGCTCACCGGTTCAGCTTGATGGTGTTGGTCTCCTGGTTGTCGAAGACCGCCTCCCCATCACGGTTCGTCACCGCTTGCGACTGTCGCGTGAGGTTGAAGATCTGTTGCCAGGCGAGGACGCACTCGACGAAGGCCTTGCGGGCTTCCTGGCTCGACATTTGGCCGTAGACGAGGTAGCGCGTCCCTTCCGCGGTCTCCACCTCGAGCGCCTGCAGGCCGCCGTCCCGGGCCGCGACGGGGGCGAAACCCGGCTCCGCGAAGGACTCGAAGCCCTGTTCCTCGAAGTAGTCGAGCATGGCGAGGAAGACGTCGTCGTCCGTGACCTTCGTCGAGGCCGTCGTGCGCACCTCCGAGTAGTACTCGACCGGGTCCGTGTGGGCCACGTTGACCAGGTTCAGGCGCACGAAATCGTTGTAGTCGATGAAGGTCACGCGACCCGGCGTGGCGGGGGCGGCGGAGGTCGAAGCGCCGCCACCAGGAGCGGCGCATCCGGCCGGACCGAGGCCGGCGACCAGGGCGAGGCCGGCGGCCAGGAGCAGTCGCACGCCGGTCGTGTTCGGGATTCGGAGCATCGAGGTCGAGGCGGGGGGAGCAGGGCGCCTGCTCGCGTGCATCGGGTCTCGACTTCGGCCACAGGCGGTACTCCGGGCCAGGATATGCCGTCGGCGGGGCGCGCTCAAGCGACGGCGTGCTCCTACTCGCCGCTCGCCGCCTCGATCTGGCGCAGGCGCTCGAGCAGCCGCTCCTGCCGGCGCAGCGCGGCGAGGATCACCGCGTCGTCGGGGCCCGGCTGCCCGTCGTCGGGCCAGGCGAAGCGCGGGTCCCGGGGCAGGAGGAAGCGCGCCACGAGCAGGAGGTGGTCGGCGCTGAGCAGCTGCCCGTCCGGGAGCCGCAGCCCGACGCCCCCCCAGGGGGCGGCGAGGGTGAAGTCGAGCAGCTCGCCGCTCCGACGGTCCGCGGGCAGCAGCCGGTGCAGGTCGATGTCCGGCGGCGGGCTCTCGCCTCGCACCCACAGCTGCGCCGGGAGCAGGTCGCCGCGCCTGTAGCTGCCGCCGAGCGGCCGGAAGTCCTCCTCGAAGGGCCGCGCGCCCGGCACGAAGAGGTAGCTCTCGCGCACGATCCACCCGGGCTCCCAGTTGCTGGTGGGTAGGGCGCCGTAGCCCGGCTGTCGGTTGTTCTGCCAGGCCCAGGGGCACTGGCGGGTCGAGAGGCGGTCGACGAGGACGTAGTCGCGGGCGAAGCCCGTCGCACTGGTCCAGTGATAGGTCAGCCAGCCGAAGCCCGCCGGCTCGAGGTGGCGTAGCTCGACGCCCAGGAGCTCGAGGCGCTCCTCGCTCCCGTCCGGGCCCTGGCCGACGAAGAGGGCCGGGGCGGGCATCCAGCGATCGAGCTGCAATCTCCGCCGATAGTCCTCGGGGTCCTCGTCCTCGACCACCTCGAAGAGCCGCAGCGGCCCGCGCCCCGGCGCGGCGGCCGCTGCGCGCGCCGGGTCGAGGCGGCGCAGCACGCGCACGTCGCGGATGCCGGGCTCGGTGTCCTCGTCCCAGCAGGAGGCGACGACCTCGAAGCCGCCGTTGACGGCGCTCGTCAGGTCGGCGGAGACGCGCAGGATCGTCCCGTGCAGGATCAGCCAGTCGAGGGTCTCGAGCTGCTCGACGACGACCTCCCGGCGCTCGGGCTCCAGGTCCTCCCAGCGGTCGAGGTGCTCGCGCAGCTTGACCGAGTCGACCCCGGCCCGCGCGCGGCCGAAGACGGCCCAGTCGTAGGCCGAGGCGACACGCACGGGCTCCTCGCTCGCTCCGGCGGCGGCGTTGACCACCTCCATCGCGTCCCAGTAGGCGTTGTAGCGCCGCGTGCTCGACCCTCCGAGCTGCGCCGCTCCCAACACGAGGGCGAGCAGCAGCATGGCGGCCGCCACGACTCGGCGCCCCAGGCCGGGTCGCGTGGCCTCGCCGGCCCCCGAGATCACCGCCCAGCCCCAGGCGCAGAGGGGCGCGATGAGCGGCAGGAGGGGGAGCCACAGCCGGAAGGACTTCGAGCCCTTGAGGGTCATGGCGTAGAGGTTCGCGGCGAGCACGAGCACCAGGATCGAGCTCTTCCAGCTCATGCGTCTCCACGCGCGCCCCAGGCCGAGGACCGCGAAGGCGATCACCGGCCAGACGAGCATCGACGGCAGCTCGACCAGGTAGTAGGTGCGCCCCTGGAGCATCGACTGCCCCTCGGGCGCGTGCATCTCGGCGCTCTCCGAGATCGCCTTGGCGTAGGCCTCGTAGAGGTCGTGCAGCCACTGCTGATCGTCGAAGCCGAGGTAGGCGAGCGTCGTGATCCCGACGCCGCCCATGTTCTGGATCAGGTAGGTGCGGATCGACAGGCCCCAGGAGCCGTAGGTCAGCCGGTCGAGGACCACCTGCAAGCCGAGCACGAGCAGCACGCCCAGCCCCGCTCCGACCCAGGTGCGACGCTCGCGCCAGCGATCGCGCAGGAGCATGAGCCCCAGCAGGGGACCCGCGACCAAGAGCACCTGATAGGCCATCAAGAACGCCAGCCCGAGCAGAACTCCGCCGCCGAGGGATGTCGCGAAGCCGCGCCGCTCGAGCAGGCAATTCAGGGCCGCCGCGACGAAGAAGGCGGCGGCGATGCCGGAGACGGGGTCGCTGCTGTACTGCAGGAAGACCGGGTTCGTCGCGACGAGGAAGCCGGCGACGAGCCCCACGCTTCGCCCGCCGAGCTTCGCGCCCAGGCGCAGGGTCGCGACCACCAGCGCGAGCCCGAGGGCCATCTGGAACAGGCGCACGGCGTGCACGACGGGCCGCAGGTCCTCGAGCTCGAGCCAGCGGGCGAGGCCGAAGAAGGGGAGCAGCAGGGTGGAGAAGCCGAAGCCGCGCACGGCGCCCGTCGAGTCGAGGGTCTCGCCCCGGGCGACGGCCGCGGCGCGGTCCATGAACTCGACCGAGTCGGCGAGGTGGTAGCCGCTCGAGCACCACCAGGTGTAGGCCTGCAGCACGAGCGCCAGGCCGAGGATCGCGAGCGTCGGCCGCTCGAGGAGGCCGGGGCTGTCGTCGGGGGGCGCGGGCGGGGAAGCGCCGGCGCGGCGCGACACGAAGGGCGTGCGTTCGGACGGCGGGGCGCCTCGCTCCGCCGCCCTGAGGTAACTCGACTCTCCCCCGGCGCTGTCCATCGCTCTCGCTCGCCTCGCCTCCGCGCGCGGATCCTATCCCACCCGAGGTCTCCTCCGATCCCGGCTCGGACCTCCACCCGATGCTGTGGCTCCGGTTCCCAAGAACACACCATCTAGGGGGATTCTTCGCCTTTCCTTTTGACTCGGCTTCGCCGCACGTGGATAACGGGCTCCCTGGCGGGGTCGGGCTCCTCGCTGTAGGTAGTTCCTAAACCCCTGTCATGTAAGCGCTTACGGCGCAGCTCTGCCGATGGGTCCCTTCGAGAAGATCGTCGTCCTGGTCGCCTTCTTCCTCGTGACCGTCATCCTGGTGGTCACCTTCAATGCGCCGCCGGAAGAAGGGCTCGAGCTCTCCATGGGCGACGAGACGGCGCAGCCGATCGACGCGGGATCCGTGGCAGGAGAGGAAGCGCCCACGGGCGCGGTGCTCGCGCGCGACCAGCCGGCTCCCGGAGCAAACCCCCGCCGCGTGCCCAGTGACCGGGGTCCCCTGAGCACCTCCCCGGCGCCCTCCCAGGAAGAGCGTGGGGACGCGGCTCCTTCGAACCTCGGCGGTCGGGGGCTCGAGGAGATGTCGCGCCGCGAGAGTGAAGAGCTCGCCGGCGACCTCCTGCTCGACGACAGCTTCCAGGCCCGTCCCACGCAGCCCACACCCCTGCCCGAGGGCGCGGCGCTCGTGACCCTCGAGGGGCTGTCCTCGACCTTCGACTCCACGATCATGGAGTACACCTGGCGCCGCGGCGATGCCTGGGATGCCGTTGCCGAGCGACTCTACGGCGACCCCGCCAAGGCCGACCTGTTGCGCCAGTTCAACGAGGGCGCGGACTACCACGCTCCGGGCGAGCGCATCCTCGTACCGATCTTCGACGGACGAGAAGGGAGGGCCGGCGTCGCGATGGAGCGCGCGGTGAACGACGCGCCGGCGGCGAAGCGCGAGACCCTCTCCGAGGAGCGCGGCAACCTCTACCGCGTGGTCGACGGGGACAGCCTGTGGGTCATCTCCAAGAAGGTCTACGGCCGTGGGGCCCTGTGGGAGAAGATCTACGAGGCGAACCAGGACCAGCTCTCGAGCCCGGACGACGTCAAGCCGGGTATGAAGCTGCAGATTCCCTGAGCTGAGGACGCCGGACCGCGCGAGGCCCGCCCAGCGGCTCAGTTCCGCAGCCCGTAGCGGTCCAGCTTCTTGTACAGGTGGCTGCGCTGCATGCCGAGCTCCTCGGCCGTGCGCTTGACGTTGCCGCCGCCCGCCTCGAGCTTCATCCGGAAGAAGAGCGCCTCGCTGCGGTCCTTGAACTCCTCGAAGGTGGTCGCCTGGAATGGGTCGTCTCCGGCCGCCACCCGGGCGGGGGAGGACATCGCCGGACCGGCCTCGAGGATGCGGTCGAGGTCCGCGGCCGTCAGGGTCGTCTCGTCGGCGAAGACGCTCGCGCCCTCGAGCAGGTTCTTCAGCTGGCGCACGTTCCCCGGGTAGTCGAGGCTCTCGAGGCGCTTCACGGCGTCCGGCGCCAGGCTGCGCGCCCGGCGACCCGCGCGCTCGGCCGCGGCCTCGAGGAAGTGCCGCGCCAGGGGGACGACGTCCTCGCGCCGTTCGCGCAGGGGCGGTAGCGCCAGGGGGACGACGTTCAGGCGGTAGAAGAGGTCGAGGCGGAAGCTCTTGTCCTCCACGGCCGCGGCGAGGTCGGCGTTCGTCGCCGCCACGACGCGGATGTCGACCGGGATCGTGCCACTGTCGCCGACGCGCGTGATCTCGTGGGTCTCGAGCGCGCGCAGCACCTTGGCCTGGGCGTCGAGCGGCATGTCGCCGATCTCGTCGAGGAAGAGCGTTCCGCCGTCGGCGGCCTCGAAGTGGCCGACGCGCCGCTCGTGGGCCCCGGTGAAGCTGCCCTTCTCGTGACCGAAGAGCTCCGACTCGATCAGCTCGTGGGGGATCGCCGCGCAGTTGACCGTGACGAAGGGCGCCGCGGCCCGCGGCCCCGAGAGGTGCAGGTTGCGCGCCACGACCTCCTTGCCGCTGCCGTTCTCGCCCGTGATCAGGACCGAGGCGTCGGAGTCCGCGACCTGGGCGACCCGCGCGCGGAGCTCCTCCATGGCGGCGCTCTCGCCGATGAGCTCCCAGGGGTCCGCGAGCTGGCGGCGCAGCCCCGTGTTCTCCTTCTCGAGCCGCTCGGCGTGCAGGGCGCTCTCGAGGGTGACCAGCACGCGGTTGTCGACGAGCGGCTTCTCGAGGAAGTTCGCCGCCCCCGCCTGCATGGCCTCGACCGCGACGGCCACGTCCGCGTGTCCGCTGATCAGGATCACCGGCGGCGCGTCCTCCCGCTCGCGCACGGCGGCGAGCAACTCGAGGCCGTCGACCTCGGGCATCTTCAGGTCGGTCAGGATCACGCCGGGGCGCCGCCCGGCCTCCTCCTCGGCGTCCAGGCGCGCGAGGGCCTCGCGGCCGTGGCGGGCGGTCCAGACCTCGTAGCCCTCGTAGGTGAGCAGCATCTCGAGGGCGGCGCGGATGTCCCCGTCGTCGTCGACGACGAGCACGGCGGTAGCCTCGGGCTTGGGGCGAGCCATGGGAAGAGCGTATACCCTCGACCCGTGAGGAGGCTCGGCAGAAAGCTCGGGGAAGGCCGGCTGCTCGTCGCCGGCACGCTCTCGGGGACCTCGGGGGACGGGATCGACGTCGTCGTCACCGAGCTCGACGTCGAAGGGGAGTTGCACGGGGGGCGCGTGGTGGCCGTGCGCGGTCGAGTCTTCGAGACCCTGCCTTTCCCATGCGAGCTCGCGCCGCGCGTGCGGGGAGCCCTCGACGGCGAGGCCCTCGGCCCCGCCGAGATCGCGCAGCTCGGGCGCGACCTCGGGACGGCCTTCGGCCGGGCGGCCCGGCGCGTCGCGGAGGCGGCGGGCCTGGAGCTCGACCTCCTGGGCAGCCACGGATTGACCGTCTTCCACCACGACGGCGCGCCGCCGGGGGACCGGGCCAGCCTGCAGCTCGGCGAGGGCGACCACGCGGCCGAGGCCGCCGGCTGCCCGGTCGTGAGCGACTTCCGACAGGCCGACCTCGCCGCCGGGGGCGAGGGCGCGCCGGTCTCGGTCCTGGCGGACGACCTCGTCTTCGCCGAGGCCCCGCGGCCGGCGGCGATCCTCAACCTCGGCGGGATCGCGAACCTCTCCTGGCTGCCCGCGGGAGGGGAGCCCCTGGCCTTCGACAGCGGGCCCGCGAACTGCCTGCTGGACGGCCTGGCGCGGGAGCGGCTCGGGGCGGACTGCGACCGGGACGGTCGGGCCGCCGCCCGCGGCCGGGCTCGGCCCGAGCTCCTCGCGGCCTGGCTCGACCACCCCTTCTTCTGCGCGCCGCATCCCAAGAGCACGGGGCGCGACACCTTCGGCCCCGGCTGGCTGCGGCGCCTCCTCGCCGGCGCCGGGGGCGAGGTGGCGACGGAGGACCTCCTGGCGACGGCCGTCGAGCTCGTCGCCGAGACCGTCTCCCGGGCCGTGGCGGCCCTGCCCGAAGCCCCGCGGGTCCTCTGGGTGGCCGGCGGGGGGGTGCACAACCCCGCCCTCATGGGGGCCCTCGCCCGGCGGGTGGGCTGCGAACTGCGCTCGGCGGCCGAGGCCGGCGTGGACCCGGACGCCCGGGAGGCCCTGGTCTTCGCCGTCCTGGCCGGCCGCTGCGTCCTGGGGGAGCCCGTCACGCGCCAGGCCGCCACGGGGGCCCGCCCGGGGCGGGTCCTGGGCAAGATCAGCCCGGGTCCCCGGTAGCCGGCAGGGCGCCCCCGGGTAGTCCCGGCCGTCCCGCGGTCTTGAACCGAGGCCCGCCGCCGGTATCATCCCGCACCCCTCCGTCTCCCCAGACCCGGCTCCTCCCGCGCCGCGCGCGCTCCTGGAGGGGCCCGTTCACGTCTCCCGCGCTTCGCCACCCCCCGGCCCGGCGCGGGCCCTCCGACCCAGGAAGCCCTCCATGGCCGATCCGCGACGCCCCTTCGGTCTCATCGCCGCCCTCGCCGTCCTCAGCCTCCAGCCCCTGACGGCCGCCCCCTCGACCGACGCCCAGGACGCCTTCCAGGAGGGCGTCGAGGCCATGCGACAGGGCGACGACGCCACGGCCCTGTCGAAGTTCACCGAGGCCTTGGCGGAGGACATGAGCAACGAGGAGGCCTACGAGCTCTGGAAGGCCACCGACCACGAGGTCTGGGTCGACATGCTCGTCAAGGAAGAGCAGTTCGAGCTGATCGCCAAGCGCATCATCAGCAAGGCGACCCTGGGCCGTGTCGAGAAGGCGGACGACGAGTCGGCGATCCGCGGCCATCTGAGCGACGCCCAGAGCGACGACGTGATGGTGCGCACCAAAGCCGTCCGCTCCCTCGCCGCCGACCACGGCGAGTACGCCGTGCAGTACATGCTCGACACGCTGGCCGACGCGAGCGCGGAGGACCGTCGGGTCCTCTTCATGCACGCCCTGACCGAGATGGGCACCGACGTCGTGCCGCCGTTGGTCGCCGCCCTCGAGAGCGACGACCCCTTCCTGCGTCGCAACGTCGCCCTGATCCTCGGCTACATCGGCGACCCGCGCGCCGGCGCCGCCCTGGCCTGGCACACCGCCGCCGACCCCGACGAAGGCGTGCAGATGGCCGCCGGTGACGCCGCCCGCAAGGTCGGCTCGGACGGCGACGCCCTCGCGGGCTACCTGCGCCTCGGCGATGACTACCACAACGGGCGCCCCTCCGTGCTGCGCTCGGTGGACTACAGCGACGTCGTCTGGAGCTGGGACGGCAGCGGCCTCGCCTCGCGTCCCGTGCCCCGCTGGCTCTACGCCGACGAGCTCTCCAAGAACGCCTACTACGACGCCCTGCGCGTCGACTCCACCTCCCTGGACGCCCGCGCCGGCCTGGCTCGCGCCTACGTCTCCCAGCAGGCCGAGATCGAGCTGCGCCAGATGGCCGGGGCCGACGTCGGCGCCTTCGCGGACCAGGTGGCCGAGGCCGCGATCGCGGTCCAGTCGGTGGGCACGGACGCCCTCGAGCGCGCCCTCTCGTGGTGCGTGCGTGAAGGCGACTCGATCACCGGCGTGGGCCTGATCCGCCTGCTCGGCGAGACCTCCCTCGACGCCACTCCTTCCCTGCAGGCGGCCCTCGCCAGCGAGGACGGGGCGATGAAGAGCGAGGCGGCCGTGGCCCTGGGTCAGATCGCCCTCCGTCGCCACGCCGCCCCCTCCACCTCGGTGGTGGCGGGCCTCGGTGAGGCCGCGGGTCGCCGCATCATGAGCATCGGCGTCGTGATCGACGCCGACGCCGGTCGCGGCGCCTCGATCGCCGAGGCGATGAGCGGCCAGGGCATGCTGGTCAACCACTGGGACAGCGGCGCCTCCGCCCTGGCCCTCCTCAAGCGCGTGCCCGGCGTGGACGTGATCGTCCTGGCCGACGCCCTGCCGGACCTGACCGCCGACCAGGTGCTCTACGAGATCGCCGCCGACGAGCGCACGGCGAACACGCCCGTCCTGATGATCACCGAGTCCGACGCGTGGTCGGACCGCGTGGCCGGCACGATCGGCGGCGCCGCCGACGTCGGCGCCATCACCGATGCCGTGGCGAGCGACGCGGGCAGCGACCGGTCCCGTGCCGAGCAGCTCGCCGCCCGCGCGGCGACCGTCCTGGCGCAACTCGCGCAAGCCGGCAGCGGCAGCCTGGAGGCCGCGGTCGACGACCTGGCGAGCACCCTCGACGGCGCCGAGTCCGTCTCCATCCCCGCGATGGGGGCCCTGGCCTCGATCGGGAACGCCTCCCAGCTCGGCAGCCTGCGCGCCCTGCTCGAGGACGGCGGCCGCAGCGACGAGGCACGGGTGGCCGCGGCCGACGCCATCGCCGGCATCGGGCGCCGCATGAACCTGGGCGGCACCGAGGGCCTGGTCTCCGGCCTGACCGGCGTGATCAACTCGGACGCCAGCCTCGCGGTGCGCGTCGCGGCCTCGCGGGCCCTGAGTAGCCTCTCGATCTCCGACGAGGAGCGGGCCGCCGTGACGGCCGGCACGCGCGTCGACGTCAACGGTTGAGTCTGGAGCCCCGCGCGTCCATGACCGAGACTTCCATGACGGACTAGCTCAATGCCAGATTAGCTCAGTGGTAGAGCACAGCTTTCGTAAAGCTGGGGTCATCGGTTCAAATCCGATATCTGGCTCCAACCAAGCGGCGGGCGCCTCCCGAGGGGGCGCCCGCCGTTCGTTGGGGGTCCTCGTTACCACCGCGTTACCAAGCCCGGGGGCGGGGCGGTCGTAGTGTCGGCACAGCGCCCGAGGGTGATCGCTCGCTCGCGGTCCGGGGCGCCGAGGTGACCGATGACGACCGACTTGCCGCTCCGCTCGACGACTCCCCGCTCCGCACGCACGGGCTTCACGCTCGCCTGCCTCGCCGCCCTGGCCCTCGGCGCCCCGGCCTACGCCCAGGAGGCGCCCGCGCCCCTCGAGGGCCTGAGCCACGTGCTCCTGCCGCACTTCCAGGGTTACGCGCTGGAGGCCGACCGCGCCGCGATGGGCGTGGAGTGGATCGACGCGCGGGTCGAGATCCTCGAGCTCGGGGCTCGCACGACCCTGGAGCTGCGCGTCCAGAACCCCGGGCCCGCCGAGGCCGAGGCGGTCTTGCTGCTGCCCGTGCCCGAAGGAGCGGCCGTCTCGGGCTTCGCCTTCTCCGGTGTCGATGCGACCTCGGCCCAGCCCAGCGCGCGCCTCTTGCCCCGCGAGGAGGCGCGCCGCACCTACGACGAGATCGTCCGGCGCGTGAAGGACCCCGCCCTGCTCGAGTTCGTCGGCGCGCGCCTCGTGCGCTCGAGCGTCTTCCCCGTTCCGGCCGGCGGTCACCAGACCCTGCGGCTCACCTACGAGCACCTGCTCGAGGTGGACGGCGCGCGCCGCGACTACTACCTGGCGCGCAGCGAGTCCCTCGGCCGGCGCGTGCCGACGCGCGTCGAGGTGCAGGTCGCGAGCGAGCGTCCGATCTCGATGGTCTATTCGCCGACCCACGACCTGGAGACCCTCGAGCGCAGTCCGAAGCGTCAGCGCCTGCGGGTTCGTCCCGAGGCCTGGACCACCCCCGGGCCCTTCCGGCTCTCCTACCTGGTCGCCGAGGAGGGCGTCAGCGCCTCCTTGATCGCCTGCCCCGATGGGGAAGGCAGTGGTGGTTGCTTCCTGCTCATGGCGGGCCTGCCCGAGCTCGGTGAGGACGAGGCGCCCCCGATGAAGCGCGAGGTCACCCTCGTCATCGACCGCTCGGGCTCCATGGCGGGCGAGAAGATGGACCAGGTGCGCGCCGCGGCCCTGCAGGTCATCGAGGGTCTCGAGGACGGGGAGGCCTTCAACATCGTCGACTATTCGAGCCGCGTGGCCCTCTTCGCGCCGGAGCCGGTGACGAAGGACCGCGAGTCCGTGCTCGCCGCCCGTGCCTACCTCGCGAGCCTGCGGCCCCTGGGGGGGACCAACGTGCACGACGCCCTGGCGGCGGCTCTCGACCAAGCGCTGCGACCCGACCACCTCGGCCTCGTGCTCTTCCTGACCGACGGCCTGCCGACGGTGGGCAAGACCCTCGAGCGGGACATCAACGCTCGCGTCGCCGAGCACAACCCGAGCGAGCGACGCATCTTCACCTTCGGCGTCGGCAGCGACGTCAACGTCCCCCTGCTCGACCGGATCTCGGACTCGACCCGCGCCACCAGCGCCTACGTGCTCCCCGGGGAGGACGTCGAGCTCGAGGTGGTGCAGGTGTTCCGGCGCCTGGGCGCGCCGCGCCTCTCGGACCTCGAGCTCGAGACCCTCGACGCCGCGGGCAAGCTGACGACCCGCGCCACCCGCGACGTCTTGCCCGAGCGCCTGCCCGACCTCTACGAGGGCGATCAGCTGATCGTGCTGGGGCGCTACCTCGACGGGGAGAACCTGCGCTTCCAATTGCGGGGCAAGCACCTCGGCCAGCCGCGGACCTTCCGCTTCGACCTCTCCCTGGCGAAGGCGGACCGGCGCCACACCTTCGTGCCTCGGCTCTGGGCGGCGCGGCGCATCGCCGTGCTGGTCGACCTCGTGCGTCAGATGGGGGCGGCCAACGGGCAGCTCGCGCTCGCCGGCGGGAACCTCTTCGGCGACCCGCGCTACGCCGAGCTGGCCGAGGAGATCCTGCGCCTCTCGACCGAGTACGGGATCCTCAGCGAGTACACCGCCTTCTTGGCGACCGAGGGCACCGACCTCGCGCGCTGGGACGACCTGCTGCAGGCCTGCAACGGCGAGCTCGAACGCCGTGCCGTGCGCACCCGCTCCGGCGAGGCGGCGGTCAGCCAGGGGAAGAACTTCAACCACGGCAAGCTGCAGACCGCGCTCAACCTCGAGAACCGCTACTGGACCGAGGAGAACGTGCTCGCGGCCTCCAGCGCCGTGCAGCAGATCTCCGACCGCGCCTTCTTCATGCGCCAGGGCACCTGGGTGGACTCGCAGCTCATCGCGGGCACCCAGGGCTTCGCGCCGGAGCAGACCGTCCGCTTCGGCACCCCCGAACACCAGGCGATGGTGAACGTCCTCGCGGCCCAGGGCCGCCAGGGGCTGCTCTCCCTGCCCGGTCAGATCCTCCTCGACTACTCCGGCAAGTGCGTGCTGGTCGTCAATGACGACGGCCGGTGAGCGCTCGCGAACTCACGACCTCTTGACCAGGAGACCCCGATGACCTCCGAGACCCTGCTCCTCTCTGGCCTCTTGACCCTGATCGCCGCCGGGGGACCGCCCGCGGCCCCCAACGACGCCCCGCCGTCCCAAGGGGGGGAGGGCGTCGCCCTCGCCCCGGTGGTGGAGGTCCCGACCCCCGCGCCGCCCGCCAACCCCGTCGTCGAGATCGCCATCTGCCTCGACACGAGTGGCTCGATGAGCGGCCTGATCGACGCCGCGCGGCAGAAACTCTGGGCCATCGTCAACGAGTTCGTGTTCGTCGATCCGCAGCCCGTCCTGCGCGTGGCGCTCTACACCTTCGGCAACGACGGGCACAACGCCGAGAACGGTTGGGTGCGGCAGGAGACGGGGCTGACCGAGGACCTCGACCTCGTGTCCAAGCTGCTCTTCGAGCAGACGACGAACGGCGGCACCGAGCTCGTCGGTCGCGTCGTGCGAGCCGCTACCCGCGAGCTGAGCTGGAGCGCCGAGCCGGACGCCCTGAAGCTGATCGTCGTGGCGGGCAACGAGAGCGCCGATCAGGACCTCGTCGTGCGCTACGCCGACGCCTCGAGCGAGGCGATCGCGGCGGACGTCATGGTCAACGCCATCTATTGCGGCGCGCCCGGCCATGCCGACGCCCCGGGTTGGAAGCAGGTCGCCCTGCTCGCGGACGGCCAGTTCACCGCCATCGACCACGACAACGGCCTGGTCGTCGTCGAGACGCCGATGGACGCGCGCCTGGCGGCCCTGAGCGCCGACCTCAACGGCACCTACCTGGCCTTCGGGGCCCAGGGCGACTGGTCCCTCGGGAACCAGGCCGCCCAGGACCAGAATGCCCGGGGGCTCAACGGCGAGGCGGCCGCCTCCCGCGCCCTCTGCAAGGCGAACGGCCTCTACAACTGCGCGACCTGGGATCTGGTGGACGCCATGAAGGCGAACCCCCTCGTCCTGAACGAGGTCGAGGCGGAGGAGCTGCCCGAAGAGATGCGCACCATGACCGCCGCGCAACGCGTGGCCCACGTCGAGGCCAAGGGCGCCGAGCGCTCGCAGCTGCAGGCGCAGATCAACGTCCTGGCCGCCGAGCGCCAGGCCTTCGTCACGCAGGAGCTGAAGGCCCGCGCCCTGGACGACTCGCGCTCCTTCGACCGCGCCTTCCGCGACGCCCTGCGCTCGCAGGCGGCGGCCAAGGGCTACCGCTTCCAGGCTCCGGCGGAGCCGGCAGGAGCGGGGAACGTCGAGCCGACCCCGCCGGTCCTGCTGACGCCCGTCCAGCAGGCGGCACCCCCCAAGGAGGACGGTTGCTAGGCTTGCCCGAGTGAGCTCGCCCACCCTGCTCGTCGTCGAGGACGACGCGGCCATCCGCCGCGGCCTCGTCGACTGCCTGGCCCTCTCCGGCTATCGAGTGATCGAGGCGGGGGAGGGCCGCGAGGCGTTGCGGCTCGTGCTCGCCCAGGATCTCGACCTGGTCCTGCTCGACGTGATGCTCCCCGGCCTCGACGGCCTCGAGGTGCTCGCGGAGCTGCGCCGCAGCCGCCCGGCCCTGCCCGTGATCCTGGTCACCGCGCGGGGCGCCGAGGAGGACCGTGTGCGCGGCTTGCGCGGCGGCGCGGACGACTACGTCGTCAAGCCCTTCAGCTCCCAGGAGCTCCTCGCCCGGGTCGAGGCCGTCCTGAGGCGTTGCGCCGAGCGGCCCGACGCCGTCGGCTGCCTGCGCGCCGACGGCACGCGCGTGCACCTCGAACGGCGCGAGGTCGTGCGCGCCGACGGGGCGAGCGTGCGGCTCTCCGAGCGCGAGACGGAGATCCTGGCCTACCTCGCCGCCTGCCGCGGCCGCGCGGTCGACCGCAAGGAGCTCCTGCAGCGCGTCTGGGGCCTCGATCCGCGGGGCCTCGAGACGCGCACCGTGGACATGCACGTCGCGCGCCTGCGCGAGAAGCTCGGGGAGGAGGCGGGCCACGCGCGCTTCGTCGTCACCGTGCGCTCCAAGGGCTACATGCTCGGCGAGGGCGTGGAGTGCGAGGGATGAACCTGGCCGGCCGGCGGCGCTGGTGGGCGCTCTACGCCCTGGGCGTGCTGCTCACCATCGGGGCCCTCGGCTGGGTGAGCGTCGCGGTCCTCGAGCTCGGCCGCGCCGAGCGCGCCGCCCTCCGCGAGCAGGACCGGCAGGAAGCCCTGCGCCTCGCCCTGTGGCGCATCGACTCCTGGCTCGGCCCGCACCTCGCCCGCGAGACGGCGCGGGTGCCGGGGGAGTACCAGGCCTACTCGCCCCAGCCCCTGGCCTACACCAAGGTCCTGAACCGCATCGAGCCCGGGGAGGTGCTCGTCCCCTCACCGCTGCTCGAGTTCGAGTCCCCCTGGATCCGGGTGCACTTCGAGGTGGACGCGGCGGGCGACTGGAGCTCGCCCCAGGTCCCGCGCAGCAACGACCTGGACCTGGCGGAGGCCACCGGCTGCCTCGATCCGACCAGCTTCGAGGCGCGTCGCGCCGCCCTGGACGAGCTGCGCTCGGCCCTCGGCGAGGGCGTCCTGGCGCGGCGCCTCGCTCGAGCGGAGGAACGCTTCGCGCGCTTGCTGCGCCTGCCCAAGGGGGCGGACGACGGGATCGGGCCGCTCGACCCCGAGCGCGAGACCGAGAAGGGCGTGGGGGAGGTGGAGGAGCTGCGCAACGTCCGCGAGCGCGGCTGGCGCGCGGACATGGCGCAGCAGGCCCAGGCGCCGGCGCCCCAGGTCGTGGCCCCGGCCTCCGACCTCCTCGAGGCCCATCCGGACGGGGCCGGAGCCGGCGATGCTCCGAGCTCTTCTCCCCTCGTCCCGCTCTGGATCGCGCGCGTGGGCGCCCCGCCCCTGCTCTGCTTCGCGCGCCGCGTCCACACGCGGGGGCAGGCGCGGGTCCAGGGCTTCCTGGCCGATTGGCCCCACCTGCGCGCGAGCCTCCTCGAACGGGTGGCAGACCTGCTGCCCGAGGCGGAGCTCCAGCCGGCGGAGGACCTCCTCTCCGACGCGGGCGTCGGCGAGGCGGGGGGGCGCTGGCTCGCGACCCTGCCCGCGACCTTGCGCCCCGGGGAGCTCCCCGAGGCGCCCGGGCCCGGCTGGAGTCCCGCGGAGACCTCGCTCCTCGTCGGCTGGCTCGTGGCCCTCGCGGCCCTCGCCGTGCTGGGGCTGGGCCTCCACTCGAGCATCCGCTTCGGGCTCCAGCGCAGCCGCTTCGCGAGCGCGGTCAGCCACGAGCTGCGCACGCCCCTGACCACCTTCCGGCTCTACACCGACCTCCTGGTGGATGGGCGGCTGCCCGAGGAGCGCCGCCAGGAGTCCCTGCGGACCCTCCAGCTGGAGGCCGAGCGCCTGAGCGCCCTGGTCGAGAACGTCCACGGCTACGCCCGCCTCGAGCAGGGCCGGGCCGGCCTCGCGCGGCGCCCCACGCGCGCCGTCGAGCTCCTCGAGCGCGTGGCGGGCCCGCTGTCGGCCCGGGTCGACCAGGCGGGCCTCGAGTGGCGTCCGCCGACGCTCCCCGAGGAGCGCCTCGAGCTCGAGACCGATCCCGAGGCCGTGGCGCAGGTCCTCTTCATCTTGGTCGACAACGCCTGCAAGCACGGCCGGGGGGAGAGCGGGGGGGCCGTCGGCCTCGAGCTCGCCGCTCCCGCGGGGGCCCTCGAGCTGCGCGTGCGGGACGAGGGGCCCGGGGTCCCCGCGGGGGTGCGCCGCAACATCTTCCGGGCCTTCGACCGCGGCGAGCTGGAGGGCGCCCAGGGAGGCCCCGGCATCGGCCTGGGCCTGGCCCTGGCCCGGGGCCTGGCCCGGGACCTGGGGGGGGACCTGGTGCTCGAGGAGCCGGGCCCGAGCGGGGGCGCCTGCTTTTGTCTGAGCCTGCCGAGAGGTCGGATCGCCCCCTGAGCCTCCCTGGTGGGGTCGGGGAGCTGCGAGCCCCGGCCTTTCCACAGCTTTTCTCACCTGGATCGGGAGGTCGAGATAGGCTTCGGAGACTGCTGGAGCGTGCGCTCCGGTCTCTCCGTCACCGCCCTTCGGCCCCGCTAGCGGGCCTCCGGGCCTGCCGCAACCGCCCCTCGGGGCCCCGCCGGCCGGCCCAGAGATTGTCGAAGCCAGTGGAACAACCGGGGCCGGCGCTCCCTCCTACGCAGGTGCGTCGCGCTGTGCGGGGCACTCTCTGGTTCTTTCCATCTACGAGGTCGGGCCTTCCGAAGCGCTTCTTTTAAGGGAGTCCCGACGTCTGGACAGAAGGCACCTTCGGGGGTAGAACCACGTCTTCGGTTCTCTCCGAATTCCCGAGATTTCTTCAGTACTAGGAGATCACACATATGCTTCTTCGCTTCACTCTCAGCGCCGCCGGCGCCGTGATGCTTGCCAGCACCGCCGCTGCTCAGCAGCCGGGCAACCTGCAGGCCAAGCCCATCACCAGCCCGGTGCGTGACGCCGGTACCTTCAACATGGCTACCGGTCAGTGGACCCGCACGGGAAACGCCGCCTTCGACGCGAGCGTCCCCGTGTACGACAACACCTGTGAGGTCGGCTTCTACACCGGTCTCGGTCTCGGCCTCGCGACGGTCGACTCGGGTCGGATCCCGAGCCTCTCCGACAACGGCATCGTCGACTGCTACACGATCGACTGCTTCCAGTTCGGTTACTGCAGCTTCCAGGACCCGAACGGCGCCAACGCCGGCCAAGAGGCCTTCGTCCTCGCGTGGTTCAACTGCTACGACGCTTGCGCCGCGGCGGTCACCACCGGTACCGCGACTCCGGTCCAGGCCTTCCTGATCACCAACCTGCCCGGTGGCGGCACCGGCTCGACCCAGGGCTGCTGGCTGATCACCTTCAACCTGGCCAACACCACCGTCACCTTCGACCTGGACGGCGACGGCAACGGCAACTTCGACAACGTCGCCAGCACCGACCACTTCGCTTGGTGGTTCGAGCCGCAGCAGACCCCGACCGGTTCCGACGCGGGCCCGATCATCGCGGGTGACCCCCTGCAGCTCCTGCCCACCTCCGCTGGCCAGTGCGCCGGCGCCGGTACGGGCACCGAAGGTGAAGGCACCTCCCACCCCGGCTACGGTCCCTCGACCGGCGCTGGTACTGGTATCGGCCAGCTGGCCTACCAGGGTCTGGGTGTCGCCCCGCTGAGCGGTTGCTTCTGGTTCGGCGGAAGCTACTCGAACGGTGGCGGGAACCCGCTGGCCGCCTTCTACCACAAGCTGTGGGCGGGCGCGACTGGCGTCAACTGCATCGGCTGCGCCTCCACGAGCGACAACCAGGGCACCGGCTACTGCTCGGGTGACGGCACCTCGGGCACCAGCTGCCCCGGCTTCACCGTTGGCGCCGCTGGCGCTGGCTGCCCGCACGGCGCGGGCCCGAACGGCGCGAGCGGCTCCCTGATCGTTCCGACTGGCAACGCCCAGTTCAGCAACGACACCTACGGCTTCTACTTGAGCCAGGGTCCGTCGTCCCTCGGCATCCTGATCCAGGGCGCCAACCCGAACTCGTACCCGGGTGGTAACCCGAACCTGCCGGACAGCGCTGGTCTCCTTTGCGTCAACCCGCAGCAGCGTGGTTTCGTCGAGACGACCCCCCTGGGCGCCGGCAGCGACGAGGCTCAGATCGACGACTTCCAGGGTCAGCCCTTCGGCGCCACGGCTCAGGCCGCTGGCTCCACGACCTACAACCAGTTCTGGCACCGGGACAACATGAACCCGAACGCCAACCCCGGCCCGAACGTCGAGTTCAACTTCTCGAACGGCGTCGAGACCAACTGGATCAACTAGGTTTGACCTGACGACTCGCCGGGTCGAGCCTTCGGGCCCGGCCTGACGAGCTCCGCATCGAGCGGCGTCGCCTCGCGCGGCGCCGCTCGTCATTTGTCTCGAGGGAGTGCGAGGGTCCGTCGCTTCACCGGCTTCGAAGTGAACCCCCCGGGCAGCTGGCGCGTCTCAGGAGTCGGGTGTAGGTTGAACCGCCACACCGCTCTCCTCCTGCCCTGGACGCGACATGGCACGACGCCGACTCGCCCTTCTCTCTGGAGCGCTCCACCCGCTCGGGCCGGCCTTCCTCTTCGCCGCGGCCCTCCTGGCGCCCGCCACCACGGCGCGGCCCCAGTCGACGCTCCAGCCCAAGCCGATCACGACTCCGGTGCGGGACGCGGGGACCTTCAACATGGCGACCGGGACATGGACCCGCGCGAGCCAAGTGCCGGCACTGCAGGGGGCCTTCCAGCTCTACGACAACACCTGCCAGGTGGGGTACTACTGCCCCGTGCCCTGGGGGCTCGACGTGAAGGACTCGGGTCGCATCCCGACCGCCGCGCAGGGGGGACTCGCGGACTGCTACGAGATCCAGGGCTTCCAGCTCGCCTACTGCACCTACGAAGAGGAGCGGATCGGCGTCGACCTTCACTACTACACCTGCTTCGAGTCCTGCAGCGACGCGTACGGAGACCTCTGTCTGCCGAGCATCGCCTTCCAGCTGGCGAACCTGCCGGGCGGGGCCTCGGGCGGCGGTCAAGCGTGCTGGCTGGTTGCCTTCGACCTGCGGAACACGACGCGGACCTTCGGCCTCTATGGAGACTCCTGGGGAGTCTTCGACGACGATCCGAATCTCGATCACTTCAGCTGGACGTTCGGCTTCGCGACTCCGCTCAGCGGCGAGGACGGGGGCCCGCTCGTCGCCGGGGATCCCCTGCAGCAGCTCCCGACCAGCGCAGGAATCTGCGCCGGCTTCGGCGGCGGGCTCGAGGGGCAAGGCACGGACCACCCCGGCTGGGGGCCCTCGACCGGTCCGGGGAGCGGCATCGGGCAGCTCGATCGCCTCGGGATCTCGTGCTACGGGCCATCGGGCTGCTTCTGGTTCGGCGGCTATGACACGACCCCCGCGCAGAACCCCTTGGCGTCCCTCTATCACAAGCTGTGGGGCGAGCCCGGGACGGAGTGCCTCGATCTCTGCGTCGTCTGCGACCTTAGCTCCACGAGCTTCTGCTGGGCCGACCAGGGAAACTGCCCTGGTGGGGCCGTCGGGCACATCTGTGCCGGGTGTCCACACCAGGCCGGGCCGAATGGCACGGGCGGCGCCCGGCTCTCCGGCTACGGAAGCGCGCAGTTCAGCAACGATAGCTTCGGCCTGCGCCTGACCCACGGGCCCTCCAGCCTCGGGATCGTGATTCAGGGGGCCAACGCGATCAGCTATCCCTCCGGCAACCCGAACCTGCCCGACTCCTCCGGGCTGTTCTGCGTCAGCCCCCAGATGCGCGGCAACGTCGAGTTCACGGACCTGGGGCCGTACGGTGACGAGGCCCTCATCGACGACTTTCAGGGGATGCAATTCAGCGCGACGGCCGAGCCGCCAGGTGACACCACCTTCTACCAGTTCTGGTTCCGTGACAACATGAACCCGAACGCCAACCCCGGCCCGAACGTCGAGTTCAACTTCTCGAACGCGGTCGAGGTTGCCTGGATCAATTGAGGGAGGACGTCAGCGACATGTGGACGAAGCAACCCCGCGGCCGAGCGATCCTCCTCATCCTCCTCGCCTCGAGCTTCACGGAGACGGCTCGTGCTCAACTGGTCCAACCCAAGCCGATCACCACGCCGGTGCGAGACGCGGGGACCTTTCACATGGCGACCGGGACCTGGTCGTCGCCCGCGGGCGGGCCGGCGGTCGGGAACGCCTGGGCGATCTACGACAACAGCTGCGAGGTGGGCTTCTACGCGCCGCTTGCACTCGGCACGGCTACCGTCGACTCCGCACGCATCCCGAGCCCGAGCGATGGGGGGTTGGCCGAGTGCTACGAGGTGAGCGCCTTCCGCTTCGGCTACTGCAGCTACCAGGATCCCGGCGGCGCGAGCGGAGGCCGTGAGGAGTTCTTGCTCGCCTGGTTCAACTGCTACGACGCCTGCGCTGCGGCGGTCACGACTGGTACGGCCAGTCCGGTCTCCTTGTTCTTGCTGACCAACCTCCCCGGCGGTGGGACGGGTTCGACGCAGGGCTGCTGGCTCGTGACATTCGACCTCGCGAACACGAGCCGCACTTTCGACCTGGACGGCGACGCCAACGGGAACTGGGACAACATCTCTAGCACCGATCACTTTGCCTGGTGGTTCCAACCGCAGCTCAGGCCGACGGGCTCGGACGCGGGGCCGATCGTCGCGGGGGACCCCTTGCAACTCCTGCCGACCTCCGCGGGTCAGTGCGCAGGAGGCGGGACCGGCAACGTAGGGGAAGGGACCGACCACCCGGGCTGGGGCCCCCCGACGGGAGCGGGCACGGGCTTCGGTCAGCTCGCGTACCAGGGCTTCGGCGTGCACCCGACCAGCGGTTGCTACTGGTTCGGAGGCGACTACGCCAACGGGGGAGGAAACCCTCTGGCGGCCTTCTACCTCGAGCTGTGGGGCGGCGTGGGGGTCAACTGCGTCGGCTGCGCCGTTTGTGGTTGCTTGGGCGGCACTGGGTTCTGTTCCGGCGACGGATTCGCTGGGACCTGTCCAGGCGGCGCCGTCTCCGCAACCCCTGGAGCGGGATGCCCGCACCAGGCTGGCCCGAACGGAGCTGGTGGAGCCTTGCTGCTGCCGACGGGTGGTGCCCAGTTCAGCAACGACACCTACGGCTTCTACCTGAGCCAGGGACCGTCGTCCCTCGGCATCATGATTCAGGGGAGCAGCGCGAATTCCTACCCGATCGGGAACCCGAACCTGCCGGACAGCGCTGGTCTCCTTTGCGTCACCCCGCAGCAGCGTGGTTTCGTCGAGACGACCCCCCTCGGCGCCGACAGCGACGAAGCTCAGATCGATGACTTCCAAGGACGGCCATTCGGAGCCACAGCCCAGCCCGCTGGTTCCACGACGTACAACCAGTTCTGGTTCCGCGACAACATGAACCCGAACGCGAACCCCGGCCCGAACGTCGAGTTCAACTTCTCGAACGCGGTCGAGACCGACTGGATCAACTAGGGGAGGACGTCAGCGACATGTGGACGAAGCAACCCCGCGGCCGAGCGATCCTCCTCATCCTCCTCGCCTCGAGCTTCGGGGAGGCGGCCGAGGCTCAACTGGTCCAACCCAAGCCGATCACCTCGCCGGTTCGGGACGCGGGGACCTTCCACATGGCGAGCGGGACCTGGTCGTCGCCCGCGGGCGGGCCGGCGGTCGGGAACGCCTGGGCGATCTACGACAACAGCTGCGAGGTGGGCTACTACGTCGGCCTTGGGCTCGGTCTCGCCACCGTCGACTCCGGTCGAGTCCCCAGCACGAGCGACGGAGGGCTGACGCATTGCTACGAGGTGAGCGCCTTCCGCTTCGGCTACTGCAGCTACCAGGACCCGGGCGGCGCGAACGGCGGCCTGGAGTCCTTCGTCCTCGCGTGGTTCGACTGCTACGACGCGTGCAGCGCGGCCGTCACGACCGGCACGGCGAGCCCGGTGCAGGCATTCCTGCTGAGCAACTTACCCGGCGGCGGCACTGACTCGACCCAGGGCTGCTGGCTGATCACCTTCAATCTGGCCAACTCCACGGTCACCTTCCCCCTGGCCGGCGACGGCAATGGCAATTTCGACAACGTCGCCAGCACCGACCACTTCGCTTGGTGGTTCGAGCCGCAGCTGTTCCCAACCGGTTCCGACGCGGGTCCGATCATCGCGGGTGACCCCCTGCAGTTCCTGCCCACTTCCGCTGGCCAGTGCGCCGGAGCCGGGTCCGGGGCCGAAGGGGAGGGCACCGACCACCCCGGTTGGGGGCCGAGCTCCGGAGCGGGGACGGGCATCGGCGAGCTGGCCTACCTGGGGATGGGGGTCGCCCCGCTGACCGCTTGCTACTGGTTCGGGAACTACGCCAACAACACTGGCAATCCGCTGGCCGCCTTCTATCACGAGCTGTGGGGGGGGGCAGGCAACAACTGCCGGGGGTGTGACTACATTCCGGATCCACCCCATGGATACCCCTACTGCTCGGGCGACGGCACCACGGGCACCAACTGCCCCGGCTTCACCGTTGGCGCCGCTGGCGCTGGCTGCCCGCACGGCGCGGGTGCGAACGGTTCGAGCGGCGCGCTGATCGTCTCGACCGGCAACGCCCAGTTCAGCAACGACACCTACGGCTTCTACCTCAGCAACGGCCCGTCCAGCCTCGGCATCCTGATCCAAGGCGCCAGCCCGAACTCGTACCCGGGTGGTAACCCGAACCTGCCGGACAGCGCTGGCCTCCTTTGCGTCAACCCGCAGCAGCGTGGTTTCGTCGAGACGACCCCCCTCGGCGCCGACAGCGACGAAGCTCAGATCGACGACTTCCAGGCCCAGCCCTTCGGCGCTTCGGCCCAGCCCGAGGGCTCCTCGACCTACTACCAGTTCTGGTTCCGCGACGGCATGAACCCCAACGCCAACCCCGGCCCGAACGTCGAGTTCAACTTCTCGAACGCGGTCGAGACTCTCTGGCGGAATTGACGGCCTCGTGAGTCAGCGCCGCCGCCGGCGTCGTGCATTGCGCTTCGTCGCGCGCTTGCGTTTCGCCGGCGGGGCCTCGGTCCCCGCGGCCACCCAGCCCTCCGGCGGTTCCTCGCCCTTCATCTCGAACACGAAGCGGCTGGGGTGGACCTGGACGCGGTGGCCGTGGCGCTGGCGCTCGAGGGTGTGGCTCACGGTCAGGCCGCGCCGAGCGCGGGTGATCCCGACGTAGACCAGGCGCCGCTCCTCCTCGACGCCGTCCTCGGCCACGGCGCGGGCGTGGGGCAGGAGGCCCTCCTCGAGGCCGACGAGGAAGACGCGCGGGAACTCGAGGCCCTTGGCGGCGTGGAGGGTCATCAGGGTGACCGCGTTGCGCTCGCCGGGCTCGTCCTTGTTGCGGTCGTCGGAGCTCGAGAGGCCGAGCTCGTTCAGGAAGGTGCCGAGGCTCGGGCGCTTGCGGCGCCGGCTGTGGGACTCGGCGAGCTGGATGATCTCGTCGACGGCCTGCCAGCGGCGCTGGCGCTCGCGGGGGTCGGGGTAGGCGCGTTCGACCTCCTCGCGATAGGCGAAGGTCTCGACCACGCGCTCGACGAAGGGGCCGAGCTCGCGGGGCTTCTCCTTCCCGAGGGCCGCGAGGCGCTCGCGCAGGCGCTCCACGGCGGCCAGGGCCGCGGGGGGCAGGCGCTCGATCTCCCCGGCGCGGTCGAAGGCGGCGGGGACGGAGATGCCCTCCGCCGTGGCGAAGGCCGTCACGCGCTCGAGGGTGGTCTTGCCCACCCCGCGCGGCGGGCGGTTGACGACGCGCAGAAGGGAGACCTCGTCGTCGGCGTTGTAGACGAGCTTCAGGTAGGCGAGCACGTCGCGCACCTCCTTGCGGTCGAAGAAGCTCATGCCGCCGATCAGGACGTAGGGCACCTCGCGGGCGCGCAGCTCGGCCTCGAGCACTCGCGGCTGGGTGGCGGTGCGGAAGAGGATCGCGAAGTCGGACAAGCGCCCCAGCCCCTGGTCGACGCGGTTCGTGATCTCGCGCACGACGTACTCCGCCTCGGCCAGCTCGTCGCGGTGCACGACGAGCTGCAGGAGCTCCCCGCGGCCCGCGTGGGCGCGCAGCTCCTTCTCGTGGCGCGCGGGGTTGTTCTTGATGACGCGGTTGGCGGCGTCGAGGATCTCCTGGGTCGAGCGGTAGTTCGTCTCGAGGCGCACGAGGGTCGCGCCGGGGAAGTGTTGCTCAAAGTCGAGCAGCTGGCCCACGTCCGCGCCGCGCCAGGAGTAGATCGACTGGTCGTCGTCGCCGACGACGCAGAGGTTCTTGTGCTCGGCGGCGAGCTCGCGGACGATCTCGTTCTGGGGGCGGTTCGTGTCCTGGTACTCGTCGACGAGGAGGTAGCGGAAGCGCCGCTGCAAGCCGCCGCGGACGTACTCGTTCTCGCGCAGGAGTCCGAGAGTCCGGAGCAAGAGGTCGTCGAAGTCGAGCTGGCGCGAGCGCTCGAGGAAGGCCTGGTAGCGCTCGTAGCCGCGGGCGACGAGCTCGTCGGTCTCGTCCCCGGGGGCCGCCGCGGCCTCCTCGGGGGTGACGAGGCGGTTCTTGAGGAGCGAGATGCGCGCCTGCAGGGCCGGCGGGGTCAGGGCGGCGTCCGGGACGTGCAGCTCGCGCAACACGCGCTTGCAGGCCGCGAGCTGGTCGGAAGCGTCGGCGATGTGGATGCCGCCGGCGAGGCCCAGGTGCTCCGCGTTCTCGCGCAGGACGTCGAGGCAGAAGGCGTGGAAGGTGCCGACGAAGAGGCGCTCGGCGCGCTCCTTGCCGACGAGCTCCGCCACGCGTGAGCGCATCTCCGCGGCGGCCTTGTTGGTGAAGGTCACCGCCAGGACGGACTCGGGGGGCACGCCGTTGTGGAGGAGGTTCGCGATGCGCGCCGTGATCACGCGCGTCTTGCCGCTGCCGGCGCCGGCGAGGACGAGGAGCGGGCCGTCGAGGGTCTCGACGGCCCGGCGTTGCTCTGGGTTGAGCTCGTCGAGGATCGCTTTCAAGGGGGGCGGGGGCTCTGTGGATCGGGGGGGAGTCAGTCGATCAACACGGAGAGGACCTCGCGCGGCAGGGCCTGCTGCTCGAGCTTCGCCCGCAGGCGCTGCCAGCGCTTGGCGACGGCCTCGGTGCCCAGGCTCAGGCGCTCGCCGACCTCGGCGTGGCTCAGGCCTTCGAGGCCGTGGTGCACGAGCAGCTCGCGGTCGTCGCGCTCGAGCTCCTTGACCCAGTCGCGGAAGCGCTCGAGCTCCTCCTGACGCGAGAGGCGGCGGCTGATGCCGGTCACCTCGTCGGGGACTTGGCTCAGGGCGAAGAGGCGCGTGGTCGTGCCCGGGTTCTGGTTGCGGAAGGCGGGGGAGCCGACCTTGCGCACGGACTCGAGCAGGACGTTCTTGGCGACGCGGAAGATCCAGTAGCGGAAGGAGACGTTCTCGGGGTCGAACTGCTCGAAGACCCGCAGGGCCCGGCACCAGACCTCTTGCACCAGGTCGGCGGGGTCGAGCCAGGCCCGCACCCCGGGCCGGATGCGGATGTCGGCCCAGGCGTAGAGGGCCGGGGCGATGCGCTCGTAGAGCACGGCGAAGGAGTCGCTCCCGCCCTCGCGGGCCTGGCGGGCCAGGCGCGCGGTCTCCTGGGCGCGCAGCTCCTCCGGCCGCTCCTCGTTCTTCCCCTCGTCGTCCTTCACCGTGTCGCCCTTGTCGGCGGCGGCGATTCTATAGAATCCGGAGCCGTGAGCTCCGACGACCCGCAGAAGGACTCGTTCGACGAGGGTGCGGAGGTCTTCGACTTCCTCGAGGCCTACTTCGAGGACCTCGAGGCGGGGGAGAGCCACGACCTCTCCCACTACCTGCGGCGCTTCCCTGGCCGCGAGGAGTCGATCAGCCGCGAGTTCCTCGCCCAGCGCGACGCCGAGCAGCGGGCGCGCGAGCCCCTGCGCGAGGTGCGGACCGCCGGCGGCGAGGCGCGCGACGAGTCTCGCGTCGGCCCTTACGAGCTCGTCTCCGAGATCGGCCGCGGTGGCCAGGGCGTGGTCTACCTCGCCGAGGACAGCCGCATCCAGCGGAGGGTGGCCCTCAAGGTGCTGCCGCCGGCGGCGCTGCTCCTCTCCCACGACCGGCGCCACCGCCTGCGGCGCGAGGCCGAGGTGGTCTCGCGCCTGGCGCACCCGGGGATCTGCGGCATCTACGACGCGGAGATCGGCGACGAGCTGGCCTACATCGCGATGCCCTTCGTCGAGGGGAGCACCTTGGCCGCGCTGATCGCAGCCGGACGGGACCGGGCGGCGGGCAAGGCACTGCTCGAAGGAGGCGCGCCGCCGGTGCCCGTGGCGCCGGAGAGCGAGGCCGAGCTCTTCCGCCTGCTCGAGCTCTTCGAAGATGCGGCCCGCGCCCTGCACAGCGCCCATGAGGCCGGGATCGTCCACCGCGACGTCAAGCCCGGCAACCTGATGGTCACTCCCGAGGGGCGACCGGTCTGGCTCGACTTCGGCCAGGCGCGGGACGCGTCGTCCTCGATGCTGGCGCTGACGATGTCTGGGGAGATCTTCGGCACCCCGGCCTACATGTCCCCCGAGCAGGTGGGCGGCGGCCACGTCGACGCGCGCACGGACGTCTGGGCCCTGGGCGTCTCCCTCTTCGAGGCCTTGACCCTCGAGCGCCCCTTCGAGGGAGCGAGCGCCCATGGCCTGATGCTCTCGATCCAGCGCGATGAGCCGCGCTCGATCCGCGGGCTGAGCGCCGTGGTGGGGGAGGAACTGGCGGTCGTCGTCGAGACGGCCCTCGAGCGCGACCCGGCGCGGCGTTACGGGAGTGCCCTGGCGTTGGCGGAGGACCTGGCGCGTCTTCGGCGTCGCGAGCCGATCCAGGCGCGGCCGGCGAGCCGCGCGCTGCGGTTGCGGCGCTGGGTGCAGCGGCACCCGGTTGTGGCGCTGGCGATCCTGTCGTTGACCGTCGGTCTCGTCGTCAGTACGGCGCTGCTCGTGCGCGGCAACCGGCTGTTGAGGCACGCCCTCGGCCGGCACCTGGCGGAGCGGGCAGAGGCCTTGCTCGAAGAGGACCCGGCCTCGGCGCTGGTGCTCGGCATCGAGGCGGTGGAGCACGCGTCGAACTACCTGACGCGGGACGCGCTCTTCCAGGCGCTGGAGGCGTGCCAGCTGAAGGCGGTCTTCCCGGCCGGGGACGACGACGAGGACCCCAATCGCATCCTCGACGTGGCGCTCGTGCCCGGCGCAGAGCGAATGGTGGCCGGGCGCACGGACGGGAGCGTGGCGCTCTACGACCTGAGCGGGGGGCGCAGCGTCGATTCGTGGATGACCCACGGGGAAGGGGACTCCGACACCATCGGCGCCCGCGTCGTTGCGGTCTCGCCGGACGGCCGCTGGGTGGCCAGCGGCGGCAGGGACGGCAGCGTGATCGTGCGCGACCTCGACGGCGAGCAAGAGGACCAACGCTTCGACGGGCCCGGGGGAGAGGTGAGCGAGCTCGTCTTCGGCGGTCCGGAGGGCAGGCTCGCCGTGCGCGGGGAGGGGGGAGGCGTCGAGCTCTTCGAGCTCGCTAGCGGAGCCTCAGTCGCCGTCCTGATCCCGCCGGGAGATCCACCCGCTCGCCTCGAGGTCGATCGATGGAACCATCGCTTCGTCGAGGTTCCCGCGTCGGGGGCGAGCCTCGAGCGGCTGCGGGTCTGGAATACCGAGAGCGGCGCCCTCGAGGCGGAGCTCGAGTCGAGCGAGCCGATTCGCTGGGCCGGGGTGTCCCCGGGGAAGGTCGTCGGGATCGACGAGGGGGACAGCCTCGGCTCCTGGGACCTGACGGAAGGGCCACGCCGAGCCCTCGGGGCTCGGGTGCTCGACGCCGCCATCGATGTCGCCGGGAGGCGCCTCTTCCTGAGCCAGGAGGTCGACGGGGTCGAGCGCTGTCGCTGGATGGAGCTCGATGGAGATGGAGGTGGCGAGCTCCCGCCGCCGATCGGCGAGCCGGTTTTGAGCGCGAGCTTCTCGCCGTGTGGAGATCGACTGGCGGTGATCCGCGCTGACGGCGTCCTGCGGATCTGGGACGTGAGGGCCGGACGTGTACAAGCCGAGTGCTTCGGCTACCTCGCGCCGAGCACGATCGAGTGGAGCGCGGATGGCGAGTCGATCTTGACCGGCCGCACCCACTCCCCCGAGGCGCGGCTCTGGTACGCGAACCAGCCGCCGGACGTCTTCCGGCTCTCCGGTGGAGGTGGGCCGGTCGTGCAGGTGAGGTTCTCACCCGCCGGAGACTACTGCCTGACCCGAACTTCGGATGGGATCGTGAGGGTCTGGCCTCCCCTGGACGGCACGAACGTCCAGTTCCCCGGGTACTGGAGAGGGGCGAGCTTCTACCAGGACGGGGATACGGTAGTCGCCTGGGGAGACGTGGGCCTCCAATTGATGAGCCCCTCGTTGGGCGCGGATGTCGACGGCTTCGAGTGCTCGATGGCTCGCGACTTGATGGAGCGGCTGAGCGACTACCGAGTCGTGCACTACCCCATCGAGCACGTGAGCGTTCACCCCAGTGAGCCCGAGCTCCTTGCCATAGACAAGTCCGGTGGGGCGGCCATCCTTAGAGGTTGGCTTCGAGGTGAGGACCCACTCGCTCTTGAGGCCGAGACTCCCACTCGGCTCGCCGAGTACGCTCCAGATGAGGACCGCATCCTCACGGCCCATCAAGATGGGAGCTTGCGGCTGTGGAGTCGCTCCACAGACCTGCTCTGGACCGTCGAATCACCCACTGAGGGCGAGCAGCCGACACCCGTAGCCCTCGCCTTCGATCCCACGGGCCATGCCGTCGCTGTTGCCTGGAGTGATCGCATGGTGCGTTTCTTCCTCCTCGAGGATGGCAGCGAGTGGCGGGGACCGCTCAGCGTCTTCCCCGTCCGCTCCATCGACTGGGCTTCCGACGGTGTGCACTTCCTCGTCACTGGAACCCAGGGTCGAGGAGCCGTGCGCGTTGTCGACCTTCTTCACGACAACGCCAGGCGCGCCGAGGTCTTCCACGCGGACGACATCACCGATGGGTCCTTCAGCCCCGATGGAAGGCTGGTGATGACTAGCTCCCTCGACGGCACAGTCATGGTCAGCGACGTGAGTGGCGAGGTCGAGAGGTCGAACGAGAGGAAGCTCCCGATCGACCTCGTGGCCCACATTCAAGGCGGGGGACCGGCTGCCCTCTGCGCCGCCTTCAGCCCCGGCCCCGGACCCCTGCGCGTCATCGTCGGCTTCGAGGACGGCACCGCCGGGGTCTGGCCCGTCGATCCGCTGCCCGCAGCCAGGACTCGGGTCCCGCGTGGCCTGGCCGATTGGGAGGTGGCCCGGGAGCAGCGCTTCGCGCAGCCGCTGAGCTATCGCTGAGCCGGGCCGGTCGGGGCCCCCCGACCACAAATCCGCCCTCCCCTGTCCAGCTCCGGCCCCCCGCCTCACTTGGGTCCGAACGACCCTCCCGACCCGCGCCCGGAGCCCTCCATGCCGTGCCCCTCGACGCTCCTCCTCCTGACTGCCCTCCTCTGGCCCTCGACCAAGGTCCCCGAGCCCGACCAGCCCTGGGCCCCGCCTGCGGCCACCCTGGAGCAGGACTGCAACGACAACGGCATCGAGGACTCGGTGGACATCGCCTTCGGCTCCTCCAGCGACGCCAACGCGAACGGGGTCCCGGACGAGTGCGAACGGGCCCGGGAGGGGGCTGCGGGCCGCTGAGGGCCTTTGGAGGCCCGACCGAGTGGCCGCACCGGCGATTCTGGCCTAGTCTTCAGGGGATTCTCCCTGATCGGAACCCCGCGCCGATCCTCTCCGTCCAAGCCCTGAAAACCCCGATGAGACGCGCTATCCCCCTGATCCTCCTCGGAGCCGGCCTCGGCTCCAACGCCGCCGCACAGGGGGCCTTCACCTTCGGGGTGACCTGGGAGTCGGAGCTCCTCGCGCGGCATCCCGACGGGGGGGCGCCCCCGCAGATCAACGAGGCCGACGTCCTGACCTTCGGCCAGGGCTCCCCGGCGGTGGGCCAGGTGCTGAACAACCCCGCCCGGCTCCTCCTGGGGGCCCAGCTCGGTCTCACCCAGTACAGCAATTGCATCGATCACCCGCCCAACGACGCCTGCGGGATCGAGGTCGACGGCTTCTCCCAGGGCACCGACCCCGCGGTGGGGAGCACCTTCTTCAAGGCCTCCGCGGGCACTGACCCGGGGGCGCCGATCACCCTCGAGAACATCTGGTTCTCGACCGACCGCTTCGCCGTGGGGCACTCCCCCCTGGGCCTCTCCTCGCCGCCCCACATCGCCAGCGAGGGCGGCGCGGCCGGGGACATCTCCGCCGACGTGTGGGTCGTGGTCGGTCTGCCGGCCGGACCGGTCGGGCCCGGAGTCTCGGGGACCCACGTCGGGGTCTTCGACGGCAACGGCATGCCGAGCGCCACGCCCGGGATGCTGGCCTACCCCGGCATCGGCCTGATCGAGCCGAACATCCCCGGGCCCATGCCCGGGGGCGGCGACGACCTCGACTCCCTGAACATCGGCGCGATGGGGGGCTTCCCCGCCGGCGGCTACTACACCTCCCTCGACTCGACCATAACCGATCCCCTGACCGGAGTGATGAACTCCGGCACGGCCCAGGCGCAGCTCGTCCCGGTCTCGGGCGCCGACGTGCTCCACGTCGCCACGAGCGGCGCGACCCCGCTGCCCTACGCGCCGGCCTCGGCCCTCGGCCTCGACCTGGGGGGGGTCGATACGGACGACATCGACGCCCTCGTGGTCGCCGAGAACGGGATCCCGGGCTACCAGCCCTCGCTGATGCCCTACGACTGGACGACGGGGACGACGGACATGGTGCTCTTCTCCGTGCGTCGGGGCTCGGGCGTGATCGGCATGGCCGACTCGATCTTCGGCGCCGCGATCGAGCCCGGGGACATTCTCACGACCCCCGCGGGCGGCGGCTCCACCCCGGGGATCCTCTTCTCCGCCGAGAGCCTGGGCCTCGCGACGGCTCGCACGGACCTCGTGCCCCATGGCGACGACCTGAACGCCCTCGACTTCGCCGTCGAGTCCTGCTTCGACTGCAACAACAACGGCGTCGAGGACGCCGTCGACATCTCCACCGGCGGCTCGGCCGACACGAACGGCAACGGCGTTCCCGACGAGTGCGAGATGATCGACGAGTACTGCTTCTGCCCCTCGGGGACCGCCCCCTGCGGAAACGACAACGCCTCCGCCGGCTGCGGGAACCAGACCACCGCGGGGGCCCACTTCAGCTACGGCTCGGGCTCGAATATGGTCAGCGCCGACGACCTCGTGCTCGTCTGCGACGACATGCCGCCGAACAAGTCCTGCCTGGTCTACATGGGCGCGGGCACGCTGAACGTCCCCCTCGAGAACGGCGTGCGCTGCGTCGGCAACGGGGGCGTCGGCACCTTCCGCTACGGAGTCCAGAACTCGGGTGCCGGCGGCGCCATCTCCTTCGGCCCGGGGATCGTCAACGACGCCTGCACGCGCTTCATCCTCGGTTGCATCGCCTCCGGCGACACCTGGTACTTCCAGACCTGGTACCGCGACCCGATGGGGCCCTGCGGCGGGCAGTTCAACTTCTCGAACGGCCTCTCGGTCGAGTTCGTGCCCTAGCCCGAAGCGGGAATGCAGCGGGGTGGCTGCTAGGCTCTGGGGCGTGAGTCTTCAGAGCCTGATCCTCCCCCTCATCCTCGCGGGCGCCTCGATCGAGCCCGCGGCCGAGGTCCAGGACTCGCGCGAGCTCCCCAACCTCGTGGTCATCCTCGCCGACGACCTGGGCTGGGGGGACCCCGGCTGCTACGGCACGGGCTCGGTCGTGCCCACGCCGAGCCTCGACCGCGTCGCCCGCGAGGGACTTCGCTTCACCGACATGCACTCGCCCTCGGCGGTCTGCACGCCGACGCGCTACGGGCTCTTGACCGGGCGCTACGCCTGGCGCACCCGCCTCGAGAAGGGCGTGCTCGACGGCCACTCGGCGAACCTCATCGACGTCGATCGCACGACGTTAGCGGACCTCCTGCGCTCCGCCGGCTACCGCACGGCCGGCGTCGGCAAGTGGCACCTCGGCCTGGGGGAGGAGGGCGTGCCGTGGGAGCCGCCCATCCGTCCCGGACCGCTCGACCACGGCTTCGATTCCTTCTTCGGCATCCCGGCCTCCTTGGACATGCCGCCCTACGTCTGGATCGTCGACGACGAGCTGCGGCTCGCGGCGAGCGCGAAGGTCGCGGCCAGCGAGCATCGCCGGCGCGGGGGCGGCGGCTTCTGGCGCGCCGGCGCCGCCTCCCCGGACTTCCGCCACGTCGAGGTCCTGCCGCGCATGGCCGCCCGCGCGGAGGAGCTCATCGAACGCTGGGGACGCGAGGAGGCACGGCGGCCCTTCTTCCTCTACGTCGCGCTGAGCGCCCCGCACACTCCCTGGGTCCCGACCGTCGCCTTCCAGGGGCGGACGCGCGCAGGCCACTACGGCGACTTCGTGGCTCAGGTCGACCACGTGGTCGGGCAGATCCTGGCCGCCCTCGAGCGTAGCGACGCCGCCGAGCGGACGCTCGTCGTCGTAACGAGCGACAACGGCGCCCACTGGCCCGTGGCCGACGTCGAGCGCCACGGCTACGACGCCAACGGCGGCTGGCGCGGTCAGAAGGCGGACGTCTTCGAGGGCGGACACCGGGTCCCCTTCCTCGTGCGCGGGCCAGGCGTCCCGGCCGGGGAGGTGCGCACGGAGCTCGCCTGCCTGACCGACCTCTTCGCGACCGCGGCGGCGATCTGCGGGAGCGAGCTGGAGGAGGAGGCCGGGGAGGACAGCTTCGACCTCTCGCCCCTGTTGTTCGGGGGGGAGGGGGCCTTCGCCCGCGAGGACTGCGTTCACCACTCCTTCGACGGCATGCTCGCGATCCGGCGTGGGCCCTGGAAGCTGATCGAGGGGCGGGGCTCGGGGGGCTTCACCGCGCCTAGACGCGAGCTCGTCGCCGAGGCCGAGCCGACCGGGCAGCTGTACCACCTGGGTGAGGATCCGCAGGAGACCACCGATCTCTGGCGCGAACGCCCCGAGGTGGTCGCCGAGCTCAGGGAGCTCCTCGAAAACCGGCGCTCGAGCGGGTGCTCCCGTCCGCGCTGAGCGGAGACGCGCCGCGTCCCGCGAAGATCAGCCAGTAGAGGAATGCGGCGCCGGTCACCACCGCCACGCCCAGGCGCACCGGCGTCGGCGCGTGGGGGCTGACGAAGCCCTCGATCAGGCCCGCCGCGAAGAGCATCGGGAAGACCGGCGCCAAGACGAGCAGGGAGCGCCGGGATTCGAGGGTCATCGCGTGGCGCCGGCTCCAGGGACCGGGCGCGACCCAGGCGCGCACGAGGATCAGCCCCGCGAGCCCGGCGATCACGATCGCTTGCAGCTCGAGGGTGCCGTGGCACCACAGGATCGAGGAGATCGCCGTGCCCTGGTCCCAGTGGGCGGCGACCGCCGTGTAGGTGCCGACCATCAGGGCGTTCGAGGCGAGCAGGTAGAAGAAGAAGGGCGTGACGAGGCCCGAGGCGAAGAAGAGCACCGAGACGCCCATGTTGTGGGCCATGATCCAACCCGAGATCTCCGGCGAGTCGTCCAGGCCGAAGGTGAAGTTGCCCTGGAAGGGCTCGCCCTCGGCCGTTGCCTGGAGCTGTTCGATCTCGTTCGCCACCGAGGCCGGGTCGAGCAGGGTGAAGGCCAGCTCGAGGTGCTCCGAGACCGCGGCGTAGGCCACGCCCACGAGGGCGTAGAAGAAGGCGAGCATGAACACGAAGAGGCGCCACTCCGCGCGCAGGGCGCGGGGGGCCTCGACGAGGTACACGCGCCGCAGCCAGGCGAGCCAGCCGCGCGCGCCGAGGGGCGCCCCACGGTAGAGCAGGGCGTGGGAGCGTCGCACCAGCTCCCGCGTCTCCGTCAGCGTGCCGTCGTCGGTGCCGCGGGTCTCGAGGCGCGCGAGCCAGGAGGAGGCGAAGCGGTACAGCCGCGGGAGCCGTCGCAGCTCCTCTTCGCCGAAGTCGCGCAGGCCGCGGCGGCGGGCGCGCGCGAGGAGCGTGCGCAGCTCCGCCAGCTCACGCGCGCCCGTGTCGCGGGGGCTCCCGTCTTGGCGGCTTCCATCGTGGCGGGGGGCCATGGGGGGATTCTAGGGATTGCGGCGCGACCACGAAGGGGCGAGTCGGCATCATGACCTCGTGCCGACCTTCGAAGTCCAGACCGCGGAGGGCATCCGCCTGCGCACGGAGCTGGCGGGGGTGGGCTCGCGCCTGGGCGCCGCCCTGCTGGACCTGATCCTGATCGTCGCGGGCTACCTCTCCCTGCTACTGCTCCTGGCCCTGCTCAACCTCGTGCTGCAGGAGACGGGCGTCGACCTCTTCGGCGGGGCGTCGAGCTTCGTGATGGGCCTGATGGTCGGCGGCATCCTCCTGGTCCTGCCCGGCTACTTCGCCGTCTTCCACGTCCTTTGGAACGGCCAGACCCCGGGCAAGCGCATGCTGAACCTGCGGGTGGTGGACGCCCACGGCGCGGGGGCCGCGCCCGCCGCCCACCTCTTGCGGAGCCTCCTTTGGCTGGTGGAGGCGGTTCTCTGGGTCCCGATTCCGCTCGGTCTGGCGCTGATCATCTTCACGCCGCGCTGCCGCCGCTTGGGGGACATCGTCGCCGGAACCCTCGTGCTCGCGGAGACGGGGCCCGTGGGGAGCGGCGAGCCGTGGCCCGACAAGCGTTGGGAGGAGCTCGAGCCCAAGCAGCTCGACCTCTCGGCGGGCATGGCGGCCAAGTTGGGCGAGGAGGACCTGGCGCTCATGCGCGACGCCATCGGGCGGCGCGACCTCCCGAGCGCGACGCGCCAGCAGCTGTACCGCGAGATCGTGGAGCACTACGCGGGACAGCTGGGCTTCACGCCCCACGAGAACCCGCGCGTGAGCCTGCGGGAGCTGTACCTCTTCGGTCGCGACAGCCGCGAGAGCTGAGTCGCTCGTTGCGCGGTTACTCCTCGACCTGGTCCCAGTCGCGGGGCATGCGCCCGCGGTAGCGCTCGAGTCGGGCGATCTCCTCTTCGCTGAAGCCCTGTTGCCCGTCTCGCCGCGAGGTGGGAGCCTGGGCGTCGACCTCGCTAGCGTCGAAGGAACCCGGGGCCTCGAAGCCGAAGGGCGAGCTCGCGGGCTGGCCGGCCTGGGCGCGGCGCACGGCCTCGGCGAAGGCGCCGAAGGGGAAGCCCTCGCCGAGCTTCTTGGCGCGCATCGCGAAGAGCTCGCGCTGGCCCATGGCGAGGATGTAGACGGCCAAGATAGGCGCGAGCCAGAAGCCCGCGAAGAAGGCGACGATGCCACCGGCGATGGCGACCACGCGCCCAACCCGCACGGCTTTCTCGGTCGCCTCGAGCCAGTCCCCCTTGCGGCCGAAGAAGGCGCGCAGCACGCGCCCGCCGTCCATCGGGAAGGCCGGCACCAGGTTGAACAGGCCCAGCATCAGGTTCATCCAGACGAAGACCTGCGCCAGCGGCGCGACCCCGGGCACGAGCAGCAGCGGCGCGGCGAGGGTCGCCAGCACGAGGTTGACCGCGGGGCCCGCGACGGCGACCTGCGCCTCGACGCGGCTGTCCTCGGGGATGTCCTCCATCCAGGCCACGCCGCCCAGGGGCCAGAGCGTGATCTGCGAGACGCGGATGCCGTGGTGGCGCGCGACGATCGAGTGCCCGAGCTCGTGCAGCAGCACGAGGCCGAAGAGACCCACGATCAGGAGCACCGCGACGCTCATCCCGACGAGGTTCGCGCCGCCGAGGAAGAAGGCGGCCACGAGAGCGAGCAGGGGCACCCAGCGGTGCAGGCCGATCCGGATGCCGAAGATCCGGCCGAGGGGGATGATGTTCGTCAAGGGTGCGCGAGGCCTGTCTGGGACACGGAGGCCTGTCTGGGACTTGGAGGCCTGTCTGGGACATGGAGGCCCGTCTGGGACATGGAGGCCTGCCGGGGACCTCGGAGCCCGCCTCGCTGTCGACGGCGCTGCGGTCCGTCTACTATGAGACAGGCTGGAGCCGAGGCACATGGGTCTGTTCCTGGAAGAAGCCTTCTTGGAGAAGGGGGGCGCGGCGTTCCGCCCGCGCGTGCTCGAGGTCGTCCTGGGGCCGGCGGGGGGGGGCGCTGAGGTCGTCGCCCGAGTCCGTCCCTGGGCCGCGGAGGACCCGCGCCTCGCTGCGATCGGCCGCATGGGGGGGTCGGCCCTGGCCCTCGCGATCAGCTTGCGGGACCTGCGCGCGGGGGACGACGCGCCGCGCCTCGCCTGCGCCGTCGGCAGCGCCGTTCGGCGCGGCCTGCCGACCGCCTCGCGGGCGACCGTGGCGGGGATCTCGCCCCTCTCCGGCGGCTGGGTCGAGGGGCAGGTCGGCGGGGAGTTCGCCGGTCGCCTGGTGGGAGTGGCTGACGCCCTGGTGTTGCGCGGCGCGCTGGCCCCGGCGCCCGGTCGCGTGCTCGTCGTCGACACCGAGGGCGGCGCGCGCCTCGAGCAGCACCCCGAGCTCGCCGAGCTCGAGCTGCCCGCGCGCGCCCGCCTGTTGCGGGAGCGACACCCCGCGGCGAGCGGGCTCGTCGTCGGCGTCGCGGGCGAGGCCGGCGTGCCCTTCGCGAGCCTCGCCACCGTCGAGGACCCGCCGAGCTTCACGGGGCGCGGGGGGCTGGGCGCACGACTCGGGGGCGCGGGGCTGTGCGCGCTCCTGGTCGAAGGCGACGCCGGAATCGAGCTGAGCGCCGACGCGGCCCTCGCCGAGGCCCTCGCGACCTCGCCCCACCTGCGCGCCCGCGGCGCGGGGGGGACCTTCGAGCTCTTCGAGGCCTTCGCAGCGCGCGGAGACCTTCCGGCCGGCAGGGAGCCGGGTCGGGCGGACGAGCGAGACCTCGGTCGACGCGGTTTCGTGGAGAGGCTGGGCCAGCGCCAGTCCTGTCCCGGTTGCCCGACCGCCTGTCGCCACGTCCTGCGCGTCGGCGCCGGCTCCCTGGCGGGGCGCTTCAGCGGGAGCTTCCCCCTCGGCCCGCGCCTCGGACTCGAGCGGGCCGAGGAGTCCCTCGAGCTGCTCGCCGCCTGCAACGCCCTCGGCGTCGACGCGGCCGAGACCGGCGCGAGCCTCGAGGTGCTCGCGCGCGCGCGGGCCGCGGGGCTCGACGGGGGAGTCGAGCTGTTCGGCGACGCCACTGCCCTGCGCGGCGAGCTCGACGCCCTCGTCGACTCGCCCTTGCGCGACGGCTCCTGGGAGCTCGCCAAGCGCCTCGGCGTGGAGCCCGCGCCGACCGTGCGTCGCGGCGCGGCGCGCGAGACCGGTGACCTCGCCGCCCTCCTCGGGCAGTGCGTCAGCCCACGCGGCGCGGACCCCATGCGGGCCTTTCCCTTCCTCGCCGAGAACGGCGGGGACGCGCGGCGCCTGGCGCGGATCGTCGCCCCGCTCGAACTTCCGGCGGGGAGCTTCGACCCCGAGCTGCCGGAGGGCAAGGGGCGCCTCGTGTGGTGGCACGAGAACCTCGCCAACGCCGTGGACGCGAGCGGCTTCTGCAGCTTCAGCGTCGCGGGGCTGGTGGGGGACGGACTGCTCGAGCTGGAGGAGCTGAGCCGGATCCTCGCCCTGCCCGGGTTGGTGGAAGGGGCCGAGGCCTTCCTCGCGGCCGGGGCCAGTCTGGCGCTCCTGCAGCGCGAGCTGGCCGAGCGCCTCGGCGAGCCGGCGAAGAGCGATCTCCCCGATTGGGCCCGGGAGCGCCTCGAGGCCCCCGGCATGTGGCCGGAGTACCGGGCCCTGCGCGGGTTGGACGCTGAAGGGCGCCCCACCCCCGCGGTCCGCGCGAAGGTCGGGGAGCTGGAGCTCGCGCGCCACGGCCTGGAGGCGCTGCCCCGCCCGTCCGCCCCCGCGATCCCTCCCGCCGCCCCGACCGCGCGCGCCCCCGGGCGGGTCGAGCTGCGGGTCGGCGGGGTCCTCGCCGAGCACCTCGAGGCGGGCACGCGCTTCGAGGGTCCCTTGCCCGCCACCCTCGGGACGGTCCTGCGCGGCCTCTCGCGGGCGCACCCGGGGGCGAGCCCCTGGCTCTGGCGCGACGGGGACTGCGCCGTCAGCGCCTACCGCGCCGGGCGGCGCCTCGCGCTGCACGACGAGTTGCGCGACGGGGACCGCCTCGACCTCGTCGTCGCCATCGGCGGCGGGTAGGCTCCCCGGCGACCCGCGCGAGCCCTTGCAGACGATCCTGATCCTGAAGACCGGCGCCCTCGGCGACGTCCTGCGCACCACCTCGATCCTCCCGGGGCTGGCCGAGGTCCACCCGGGCGCGCGGATCGAGTGGGTCACCGCTCCGGCGGCCGCCGACCTCGTGCGCGGGCACGCCCGGGTGGCCCGCACCCACCTCGTCGATCCCCAGGCGCCCGCGGAGGTCGAAGCCCTCGGGGAGGAGCTGGCCGCCACCGACTGGGAATGGGTGATCTCCCTCGACGACGAACGCCCGCTCTGCGCCCTGGCGACGCGCCTGGGAGGAGCGCGCCTGTCGGGGGCCCACCTCGACGGGGCGGGGGAGCGCGCCTACACGCCCGACGTCGGCGCCTGGTTCGACATGGGCCTGCTCTCCGTCCACGGCAAGCAGGAGGCCGATCGGCGCAAGCTCGCGAATCGACGCTCCCAGCCCGAGATCTACGCCGAGATGCTCGGCATCCCCATGGGGCGGCCGGAGCTCGAGCTCGACGTCGCGACGCTGGCGCGGGGCCGAGAGCGGCTCGCGGCCTGCGGGGAAGCGCGTCCCCGGATCGGCCTCAACACCGGCGCGGGGGGACGCTGGACCTCGAAGCAGCTCCCGGAGGAGCGCGTGGTCGAACTAGCCACCGGCTTGCGCGAGGCCCTGGGCGGCGCGGAGGGGCACGAGCCGGCCTTCGTCCTCCTCGGCGGGCGCGAAGAGGCCGAACGAAACGCGCGCTTGCGGGGACGCTTCGAGGCGCTGGCCCCGCCCCTCGTCCTCGTCGACGCGGGGGTCGACAACACGCTGCTCGAGTTCGCCGGGATCGTCGACGGCCTCGACCTGCTCGTCACCAGCGACAGCCTGGCGCTGCACGTGGGGGTGGCCCGCCGGGTCCCGATCGTCGCCTTCTTCGCGCCCACCTCGGCGGCCGAGATCGAGCTCTACGGCTTGGGGGAGAAGGTCCGGAGCCTCGCCCCGGACTACGCCTCCTACCGGCCGGAGGCGGACAACTCGACGATCACCGCGGAGCGCCTCGTGGAGGCGTCCGTGAGGGTGCTGGGAGCCCCCGGGGGGCGCCCCGGCGGGAGCCCGGGACACTAGACTCCCCGGCGGGGGCCGACGACGACGATGGCGAACAAGATGCTCTGGAAGGTCGGCAAGCTCCTCGAGGGCGTGGGGCTCGTGGTGGTCCTGGCGGGGGTGATGCTCAGCATCCACCTGGGGCTCCAAGAGGAGGGCCTGAAGTCCATGGGGGCCGAGTTCCAGGGCCTCGGGATCGGCGGCGGGCTCTTCCTGGCGGGCTACCTCCTGGAGCGCTGGGGCGGGCGCGGGGAGTGATGTCGGGCTCCGGGCCCGATCGGCTGGCGCGGCCTAGGAAATCGGATATACTTGTCCGCTGATTCCCGTAAGACCCGCTCCTGGAGCCTGGAAAGAGGCCCCGGAGCGGGGAGGGGTGCGGTAGGCTCTGCTAGCCGGACCCTTCGTTCTCGGGCACTACGCCCGCAGTAGACGGATCGTTGACCGGTCGTCGTCCCCTCTCTCCCTCCGCACTCGCACAGCATGTCCACGAACTCCACCCTCTGGAAGTGGTCCACGGGCGCCTTCGGCTTCTTCGCCCTCGCCGGCACGGCCCAAGCCCAGTTCACCGAGAACCTCTCCGACATCCCCACCGGTGGCTCGGCCAACAGTTCGAAGTCGGAGAACGTCGACTTCGGGGACATCGACCTCGACGGCGACTGGGACGTGGCTTTCGCCGACGGCGGGGACACGGACCAGGATCAGAACCGCATCTGGATCAACCAGGGTCCGGGCGTGAACCTCGGTGAGTTCACCGACGAGACGAACACGCGCTGCCCCTCGATCGACGACCAGAGCCGCGACATCGAGTTCGTCGACTTCGACAACGACTCGGACCTCGACATCTACGTGTCGAACACCGCGGCGCTCGAGGCCCAGGGCAACCGCTGGTGGCGCAACACGGGCGTCGGCAACGGTGTCTACGTGGACGAGACCGCCAGCCGCTGGGTCAACCTGGGCACCGGGGACTCGTCGATCGCGGCCTCCCAGATCCTCGGGGACGGGACCTTCATCGATTTCTCCTGCGACTGCGACTTCGGTGACATCGACAACGACGGGGACATGGACCTCTTCCACTCCAGCTACGGCGGAGTGTTCGGCGGTCAGGTCCCCTCGCGGATCTTCCTGAACGACGGCAACGGCTTCTTCGAGGAGTTCAACCCCTCGGGCTACCAGCTGACGAACCAGACGATCAACAACGGTGATCCGGGCCTGTGGTGCCAGGGGACCCACCAGTCCGACACCACGAACACGAACGGCAACCAGTGCGACATCGCCTCGAGCGCCCTCGACATCGACTTCGGTGACATCGACGGCGACTTCGATCTCGACCTCCTGCACGGCGCCCGCCAGGAGCAGCCGCGCATGTTCGAGAACCGCCTCGAGGAGGAGGGCACCCTGGCCTTCCGTGACGTCACCAACGCCGTCTTCCCCGTGGGCTGGGCCTCCGGAAACGGCCACTACGAGCAGGAGATGGGCGACCTCGACGGCGACGGCGATCTCGACATCTACGGCCTGAACTGGCTCGCGGGCGGTGGCTTCACCGACCTGACGATGCGCAACACGGGCAACGGGGTCTACGACCAGATCACGTCGCTGAGCGGCTCCAGCGCCGACGACAACGAAGGCGACTTCTTCGACTACGACAACGACGGCGACCTTGACCTCTTCGTCGCCAACTTCTCGGGTCAGGACAAGCTCTACCGCAACAACAACAACGGCGGCTCGAGCTTCAGCTTCACGCAGGTGAGCTTCCCGAGCTCCTTCGACACGGCCCTCGACGCTGACTGCTGCGACCTCGACGGCGACGGTGACTACGACATCATCGTCTCCAACGACTTCAACGCGCCGAACAGCTACTTCGAGAACACCACGCAGACCCCGGACACCCACGCGCCCTACATCCCGAACGTCGAGCAAGCTCCCGACCGCGCGGCCGGCGCTGCGCCGACCGTGGTGCGCGCTCAGGTCTATGACAACGCGCCCTACTACATCACCTGGTACAACCCGACGACGCTGACCTACACCGTCAACGGCGGCGGCGGCGCGACGGTCCCGGCGATGAGCTCGGGCGGCCAGATCTTCCGCGCCGAGATCCCCGGCAACGAGGTCGGCTTCATCGAGTACTTCTTCACCTCCGAAGACGAGTACGGCAACTCGGCCTCCTCGGCGACCCTGTCCTACAACGCCTCGGGCAGCCAGAACCAGGGCACCCCCTTCTGCTTCGGCGACTCCGGGAATTGCCCCGGCGGCGCGACCGGCAACTCCGACGCCGGCTGCCCGCACGGCGCGGGTCCGAACGGCGCTGGCGGCTGCAAGCTGGCCCCGATCGGCAACGCGGACTTCAGTGACGACACCTACGGCTTCGTCGTGACCTCCGGTCCCTCGAGCCTGGGCATCCTGATCCAGGGCGCCTCGGCCTTGAACTACCCCAACGGCAACCCGAACGTCCCGGACTCCGCCGGCCTCTTCTGCGTCAACCCGCAGCAGCGCGGCAACGTGGAGGTCATGAACCAGGGCGCCGGCAGCGACGAGGGCACGATCGACGACTTCAAGAACCAGCCCTTCGGAGCGACGGCCCAGCCCGCCGGTTCCACCACCTACAACCAGTTCTGGTTCCGCGACAACGGGAACTCGAACGCCAACCCCGGCCCGAACGTCGAGTTCAACTTCTCGAACGCGGTCGAGACGGTCTGGCAGAACTGATCTCCTGGTCGGCCGGGCGATCCGGCCGCCGAAGCTCTCGAGGGCGGCGCCGCGCACTGCGGCGCCGCCTTCTTCGTGCCCGGGGGGGCTCCGGCGGGGGGAGGAGGATTCTCTCCAGCTTCCTGTCCGGCGAGGCGGGGTCGCGGTCTGAGACCCGCAGACCGACTCCCTGTCTCGAACCCGGAGGAACCCGTGAAACTCGTCCTTCCCTCCCCGCGGCCGGCCCGCGGGCTCGCTCTCACCGCCCCCTGTCTCCTGGCCCTCGCCCAGCTCGCCCGGGCGCAGGTGCCCGTCTGGGACACCGTCTCCGTTCCCGGGCAGGCGATCCCGCTGCCCGCTTCGGGCGCCGCCGACGCGACCCCGCCCGTCAAGCCGGAGCGCCGCGCCTTCTCCGTCCTGGAGGGCCTCGAGCTGGACGGGGTCGTGTCCCGGGTCGGCCTTCCGGCCCTGGACCTCGCGAAGGTCGCGGACGAGGACCGAGCGCGGGCCGCCCGCTCCGAGAAGGCCCTGCGCTACGGCGTCGGTCGGGACCTCCTCCTGGAGTTCTCCGACGGGGTCGAGCTCCCGATGGCGGACGGCTCCGTGCTCTGGACGGCGGAGGTGCAGCTCGCCGGCGCCGTGAGCGGCCGCCTGCACATCCGCGACCTGCACCTGCCGCGGGGCGCCGAGGTCGTGGTCTATGGCCTGGACGCTCCCGGCCTCCTGGCCGGCCCCTACGAGGGCCTCGGACCCCACGGTGATGGGCAGCTCTGGACGCCCACCCGGCCGGGGGAGGTGTTCCGAATCGAGTGCCGCATCCCGAACGTCAAGCCGGGCGAGTCCCTCGCGGACTTCGGCTTCGTCGTGGACCGCGTGATCCACGGTTACCGCAGCCCCGTCGGCGCGCCCGGCGGCGTGTCGGAAGGAGACCTCGACCCCGGGGCGGCGGGACCCTGCCACAACGACGTCACCTGCTACCCCGCCCTGCTGAACAACAAGAACGGCGTGGCCGGCATCGGCTTCATCAACGGGGACGCCCTCTTCTGCTCGGGCGTGCTCCTGAACAACTTGGCTTCGGACTTCGCCCCCTTCTGGATGACGGCCAACCACTGCCTGAGCACCAACGCGACCGCTCAGACCTCGGAGATCTACTGGAACTACGAGACCTCGACCTGCAACGGCGCGCCGCCCGCGATCTCGGGTGTGCCGCAGTCGGGGGTCTGCACCTTGCTCTCGACCGGCGCCGCCTCGGACTACAGCTTGTTGCGGATCGAAGGCGTCGTCCCGCGCACGAACATCTGGTGGAGCGGTTGGAACACGGGGGGCGTCCCCGACGGCACGACCGGCTTCGGCATCCACCATCCCAGCGGCGACTACAAGCGCATCAGCTTCGGGACCTTCCAGAACACCTCGGGCTGCGGCGGCGGTAGCCACTTCCAGGTGGACTGGTACGACGGGCCCACCGAGCCCGGCTCCTCGGGCTCGCCCTTCTTCGCGGACGGCTACGGCTACGTGGGGCAGCTCCACTGCGGTCCTTCCGCATGCGGAAACGAGTCGAACGACGACTACGGCGCCTGGAGCGCCACCTGGCCCAGTGTCTCGGGGATCTTCACGGCCGGCGCCGGAGACGACGCCCTCGACGAGAACGACAGCTGCGCGGCGGCGGTCTTCCTCGCCGCGGGGCAGTACAACGACCTGACCGTCAAGATCCAGGACGAGGACTGGTACCGCGTCACGATCCCTTCCGGTCAAGCCGTTCACGTCGACGTCGGCTTCACCGACGCCTTCGGCGACATCGACCTGGAGCTCTACTCCGCATGCGGGGGAGGCCTCGTGGCCGCGGCGGCGAGCTCGAGCAATGACGAGATCTTGGTCTACGGCAACCAAGGGATCACGGCCTCCTACTACTTGCGCGTGTTCCTCTACGACGACGTCTTGAACGAGTACGACCTCGGGATCGGCTTCCGTCCGGTGAACGACGACTGCTCGGCCGCCCTGCTCATCGAAGACGGCGTGCACTCCGGCACCATCTTCGGGGCGACGAACGACGGCAGCGCGTCCTGCGGCGCCAGCGGCTCGAGCCCTGACGTGTGGTACGCCTACCAGGCCCAGTACGACGGAACCCTGACGGTCAGCACCTGCGGCACCCACGACGGCCCCGGCCTCGACGTGGGCATCGACACGGTGCTCTCGGTCCACCTGAGCTGCGGGGGCGCCGACATCCTCTGCGACGACGACGACAACCCGCAGATCGCATGCGCGGGCCTCGACCAGGGCGTGCTCCGGGACTCCGCGGTCCAGCTGCAGGTCTCAGGAGGCCAGCTCCTCTACTTCCGGGTGGCCAACTACAACAACGGCGCGACGGGACCCTTCACCCTCCGGGTGGACAACCTGCCCGACCCGCCGCCCAACGACGCCTGTGTCGCCGCGACCGTGATCGGCAACGGCTCGCACTCCGGGACGCTCCTCGGCGCGACGAACGACGGCAACGCGTCCTGCGGCAGCAGCAACTCGAGCCCGGACGTCTGGTATGCCTACACGGCCACCTGCGACGGGATCCTGACCGTCAGCACCTGCGGGACGCACGACGGCCCGGGGCTCGACACGGGGGTGGATACGGTTCTCTCCCTGTACGGCTCCTGCGGCGGCGTCGAGCTCGCCTGCAACGACGACGACTTCAGCGCCTTGGCCTGCGGCGGGATCGACCAGGGAATCCTGCGGGACTCGGCGGTCCAGTTGCCGGTTTCGATCGGTCAGAGCCTGCGCATCCGCGTGTCCAACTACAACGCGGGTCCGACCGGCCCCTTCGCCCTGCAGGTCTCCTGTGAGCCCAACAACGGCTCGACCTTCTGCGACGGCTCCACGGGGAACTGCCCCTGCGGAGCCTTCGGCATCCCGGGGCACGGTTGCCCCAACACGAACCCCAATGGCCGCGGCGCGCGCCTCGAGGGCACGGGCAACGCCCGCTTCTCGAGCGACAGCTTCGGCCTGCAGGTCGACGACGGGGCCTTCGGGAAGCCCGGCATCCTCCTCGCCGGCGCGGCGGCCATCAATTACCCGGACGGGAACCCGAACGTCTTCAACGCCTCGGGGATCTACTGCGTCAATCCCAGCCTGCGGGGCGAGGTCTTCTTCACCGACGGCTCGGGCAGCGCGACGATCAGCGTCCTGCAGGGCCAGCCCTTCGGGGCCACGGCCCAGCCCGCGGGGAGCACGACCTTCTACCAGTACTGGTACCGCGATCCCGGCAACGCCTGCCAGAACGCCCCGGGCAGCGCTGCGGCCTTCAACTTCTCCAACGCGGTCGAGGTGAGCTGGATCAACTGACGACCCGAGCCGACGGCGGCTCCGCGACGGCCGGAGGGCGGGTACAATCCGCCCTCCGGCTCTCCTCGTGAACGCCCTGCGATACCTGCCCTTCGCCCGCCGCGGCTTCCGCCGCGCGGGCCCGCCGCTGCACCTGACGGTCTACGTCACGGGCGTCTGCAACCTGCGCTGTCGGCACTGCTTCCACTGGAAGGAGGTGGCCGAGGCGCGACGCGGACCGGAGCTCGACGAGCTGCGGCGGCTGGCGGACTCCTGCGCTCGCCTCGGCCCGCTCCTGTGGGTCAGCTTCGGGGGAGGAGAGCCCTTCCTGCGCGGGGACCTCGCGCAGGTGGCCGAGGCCTTCGGCCGCCACGGTCTGCGGCACCTGGCGATCCCGACCAACGGGCTGGTGGAGGACGCGCAACACGAGCGCGTGCTCGAGATCCTGGAGGCCTGCCCCGAGACCTTCCTCTCGATCGCGGTCTCGATCGACGGTCCGCCGGACGTCCACGACCGCATCCGGGACAAGGAGGGCGCCCACCGCCGGGCTCTCGCGGCCCTCGACGCCTTCCGCGCCCAGGCCGACGAGCACCCGCGCCTGGGGGTGGGCCTGATCACGACCCTGACGCGTGAGAACCAGGACGTCTTGGCGGCCCACGTCGAGGAGCTCGTGCGCGATCACCGTCCCGACAACCTCACGATCAACCTCGCCCGCGGCACGGCCCTCGACGAGGGGCTGCTCGAGGTAGACCTCGACCGCTACACCGAGCTCGTGGCGACCAAGGAGCGCTTGATGCGCGAGGGCGTGCTGCGCTACTTCGACTTCCCCCTGGCGCGCCTCGCCGCGGCCCGCGACCGGGAGATGTACCGCTACGTCGAGGCCGTCGCCCGCCAGCGCGACGACTACCTGCCCTGCACGGCGGGGAGCCTCTCGGCCGTGGTGTTCGAGGACGGCTCCGTGCACCCCTGCGAGATCCTGGGCGAGTCCCTGGGCAGCTTGCACGATGTGGACTGGGACCTCGGACGCCTGTGGAGCTCCGCCCGGGCCCGGGAGCTGCGCGGCGAGATCTCCGCCACCCGTTGCCGCTGCACCTGGGAGTGCGCCCAGGCGGACAATGTCCTCTTCCAGCCCCGCCGCTGGGGCACGCTCGTGGCCCAGAGCCTCGCGCGATGACGACATCGCCTCCGCGCGTCGGCGTCCTCCTTCCCTGCCGCGACGAAGCGGCGGTCGTCGAGCGGCGCCTCGCGAACCTCGCGGCCCTCGAGTGGCCGGCCGGCGTGGAGCACCGCCTGGTGGTCCTGGACGACCACTCGTGCGACGACACGGCGCGCCTCGCGCGCGAGCTCCTCACCACGCGCCCCATCGCGGGCGTGCGGGCCGAGGTCGTCCCCAACCTCGTGAGGCCCGGCAAGAACGGGGCGATCGAGGCCGGTCTCGCGGCCCTCGAGGGCGAGGTGGACCTCGTCGTGCTGACCGACGCGGACGTCCTGGTGGAGCCGGGGGCCCTCGTCGCTCTCGTGCGGGCCTTCGAGCGCGAGCCGGAGCTCGGGATGGCCTGCGGCGCCCAGGCCTTCGTCCACGAGCTGGACCCGTCGGGGAGCGCTCCCTCAGGAGTCGCTCGCGGTGCCGGACCCGCGGCCGCCGGCTGGGATCGCTGGACCGCCCGGGCTCGGCGCCTCGAGTCACGCGTCGGGCGGCTGTTCAGCGTCCACGGCCAGTGGCTCGCCTGGCGCGCTGCCCTCGATCTGCGCCCGCGCCCCGGCGTGGCCGCCGACGACGTCGACCTCCGGCTGCAGGTCGCGGCGGGGCCTTGCCCGCGCGTGCGGCTCGTGGGCGCGGCGCGCTTCTACGAGACCAAGCCCCCCCCCGGTGCCGCGGCCGAGGCCCAGGCCCTACGCCGCGCCCGGGCCTGGTTCCAGGTCTTCGACGGTCGCCGCCGGTCCCCGGGGCGCGGCTGGGTCGACCGCCTGCAATGGAGCGCCTACGCGCAGCTGCCCGGCTCTCTGCCCGAGATCGTCCCGACCGGGGCGGCCCTGATCCTGCTCGGGGCCGGCTTGGCGCTTGGTGCCTGGGCAGCGCTCGTTACCTTGGGCCTCCTTGCGGCCTGCGCCGCGACGCCCGCGGGACGGGAGGCACGCCGGACCCTGCGCGTGATCCTCCAGGCCCGCCGGCTCGAGCGCGCGCAGGCCATGCCCGAGACCTGGGAGATGCGGCGGGAATCCTGAAGCGACCGCGAGACGACGTGCCGAGCTCCGAAGCCCCCGAGTCGCCGCTCCCCCGGCCCTCGCGGCGGAGCGCGTGGTTCCTGGCCCTGCTCTGCCTCGTGGCCGTCGGCCTGCGCCTCGTCGTGCTGCAGCAATTCGAGGCGCGCCATCCGCTCGCGGATTACCCTGCGATCGACGAGCGCTCCTACGACGCCTGGGGCGCCGAGATCGCGGCGGGGGACTGGCTGGGGGACGAGGTCTTCTTCCAGGAGCCCCTCTACCCCTACTTCCTCGGCGGCGTCTACGCCCTCCTCGGGCACGACCTGCACCGGGCACGTCTCGTGCAGTGCCTGCTCGGCGGGCTCACGGTCTTGCTCTTGTGGGAGCTCACGCGACGCGTCTTCGGGGAGCGCGCGGCCTGGTTCTCGGCCTCGGGCTTCGCCCTCTACCCACCGGCACTGCTCCTGCCCTGCCTGCTGCTCAAGCCGAATCTCTTCCTGCCGCTCTTCACCGGCCTCGCCCTGCTCCTCGTGGGCGGCGCGCAACGAGGGCGCGGCTGGCTCGCGGCCGGCGTCCTGGCGGGACTCGGCGCGCTGCTGCGCGGAAACCTCCTGATCCTCCTGCCGCTGCTCGTCCTCTGGCCGGTCGCGCGCCGGCGGGGTCGCTGGGGAGGGGCCGCCGGGGGTTGGCGGCGGGCCGGCCTCTTCGCCGCCGGCGCCGCCCTCGTGCTCCTGCCCGTCGCCCTGCGCAACCACCACGTCGGCGGCGTGCTGGCCCTGACCACGAGCGGGGCGGGGACCAACGTCTTCGGCGGCAACAACGCGGACAATCCCTACGGCGTCGCCACGGAGTTCCCCTGGGTGCGGGGGATCCCGCGCTACGAGGCGGGCGACTGGCGCCGGGAGGCCGAGCGTCGCACCGGGCGCGAGCTCGACCTGGCCGAGAGCTCGAGCTACTGGCTGGGCCAGGTCGTGGAGTCCGTGCGCGCGGACCCCGGCCTGCACCTCGGCATCCTCTGGAACAAGCTGCGCCTCGCCCTCGACGCCTACGAGGTGCCGGACAACCACCACATCGCGTGGGACCGCCGCTACGTGCCGCTCCTGCGCTTGCGCTGGCCGGGCTTCGGCCTGCTCGGCGGGCTCGGGCTCGCGGGCCTCGTGCTGATCGCCGCGCGCCGTCGCCTGCACGGCGGAGGCCTCGACCTCGCTATCCTCTTCGCGCTCTACCTCGGGACGATCGTCGCGACCGTCGTCAGCATGCGGGCGCGGCTGCCTGTCGTGATCCCTCTGGCGGCCTTCGCGGGGAGCTACATCGACCAGCTGCTCGAGCTCCTCCGGGGGCCCGCGGGGAGCCGCCGGCCGGGACTCGCGGCGAGCTGGGTCGCCCTCGGGGCTCTCGGAATCTCGGTCGTGTCCTCCCCCGTCTTCGACGACGGTGCCCGCGCGCGGGACATCGCCGACCGCGACCACAACCTCGCGGTGTCCTTGCTCCAGGAACAAGGTGACGTCGAGGGGGCGGCCGAGCTCGCCCGGGAGCTCTGCGCGCGCTACCCCGAGACCTCGCGCTTCCAGACCCTGCTCGCGACGACCGAGTGGCGCCGCGGGAGGCAGCTCCTGGGGAGCGAAGAGCGCCGCGCCGGTGAGGAGCTCGTGCGCTCCGCCGTCGCGCGCCTGCGGCCGATCGTGGAGTCGGAGACCGTCAGCCCGCGCGAGCGCTCTCGTGCCCTGCGCCTGGCCGGCTACGTGCAGGCCGACCTCGGCAACTGGTCGGCGGCCGAGCGCTTCTTCCGGCAAGCGCGCGAGTTCGCCGGGGAGGACCTGGAGTTGATGGTCAGCCACGCCCAAGCCCTGCTCGAGAGCGAAGGCGACTCGGCGCACCCCGACCCCGCGCGGACCGGCGAGGCGGAGGGGCTCCTGCGCGAGGTCCTCCGTCGCGAGCCCGACAGCTTCGAGGCGGCGGGGGCGCGGCGCCTGCTGGAGGAGTTCCGCGGCGGCTAGAAGGCGGACTCGGGGTACATCCCCGGGAGGGGCTCCACCACGAGCTCGCGCGTCCAGGCGTTGACCTGCGCGCTGATCTCGACCTGCGTCGGCCGGCGCGCCTCGAGGTCGCGCCGCAGCTCCGCCTGCACCTCCTCGAAAGGCACGACCACCACGCCCGCGAGCTCGCAGAGGAGGAAGTCCCCGCCGCCGAAGTCGATGGGGGAGGAGAGCTCGCCCACGCGCAGGCGGCGGACTTCTCCCTGCACGGCCTCGGGCCAGGTGTGCAGCTCGACGCGCCCCGGCGGCCGACCGCCCCGCTCGGCGGAGGCGGCCTCCTGGGAGTAGGTCTGCGCCAGGGCTCCGAAGTCCTCGCCCTCCAGGGCGCGCGCACGCAGCGAGGCGAGCAGGTCGAGGCAGGCGCGGCCCTCCTGGCGTCGCCAGGCCTCGCGGGCCGCTTCGTCCTCCAGGCCCTCGGCGGGGGGCTCCGGCAGGCGGAGCAGGATGTAGCGCAGGTCGAGGCTGCTGCCCGCCTCGCCGTAGCGCTCGACCCACTCGCGCCGCAGGTCGTCCTCGCCGATCACGCGCTCGGCGAGCATCAGCCGCTCGGCCCGCAGGGCGTGGGCCGTGCGGATGCGGGCCACGCGCTCGGCGCTGGCGGGCGTGCGTCCGTCGGCGGCGAGGTGCGCCAGCCAGGCCTGGCGGTCGCCCTCGAAGAAGGCCTGGATCTGGGCCTCGAGGTCGTCGTTCACGCGCGCCTTCACCTCGAGCGCGTCGACGTCGACGCCCGCCGCCACGGCCATCTCCTTCACCATGCGATGCTGGACGAAAGTGCGCATCAACGGCCGGCCCCGTCGGGGCACCAGCCAGCGGCTGAAATGCAGGCGGGAGATCGTCTCGCCGTCGACGACGAGGACCGCTTTCCCGTGCCGCGGGTCATCGGGCCCCGGTTCGCGGGTGAGCTCGGGGAGCACCTCGACCGCCGCCTCGCCGCGCAGGCTCTCCCACAGCGCGTCGGCCTCGGCGCGGTTGGCGGGCGCCCGGCGCAGCTCCTCGCGCAGCTCGGCCTCCACCGCCTCGAGGGGCGTGATCCGCTCCCCGTCGAGGCGCAGCAGGCAGGCGCCCCCCCGGCTGAGGAAGGGCTCGAGGACCTCGCCCACCTCGAGCTCGGTCAGGGCCTGCGCGGGGACCCCGGGGAAGTCGTGGACGCTGAAGGGACCGTCGAGGGCCCCGCCCCGCGCGCGCGTCGCCTCGTCCTCGGAGTGCTCGCGCACGAGGCTCGCGAAGTCCGCGCCCTGGGCGAGCTCGCCGTGCAGGGCGCTGGCGCGCGCGAGGGTCTCGCGCTTCGCCTCCGCGTTGCGCGCGACGTTCTCCTCGCGGGTCGTGCCGGGCGGCTGGGGCGGCGCGACGACCTTCAGGTAGAGCAGCGACATGCTCAGCTGCCGCCCGCCGACTCCGTAGCGATCCTCCCACAGCTCGCGCACCTCCTCGGCGTCGACCTCCCGTCGGGCGGCGACCAGGACGTCCGTCCAGGAGGCGCGCCGCGCGTCGCGCAGGAGCTCCACGCGGTGGACCTCGGGGGTCTGCCCCAGGCGCTCGAGCTCCGCGGCCCAGGCCGCGCGGTCTCCCTCGAAGGCCAGGCGCACGCGCTCCTCGATCTCCCCGTCGACGCGCGCCGCGAGCTCTTCCTCGCGCAATTCGACCCCCAGCTCCCGGGCCCGCCGCTGGAGCAGGTGCTCGAGCACGAACTCTTCGACGTTCGCGGGGCCCTGGAGCAGGAGGAGCCACTGGGCGAAGTCGTCCCAGGCGACCGGGACCCCGTCCACGGCCAGAGGCGCAGCCGGCTCGGGTGCGGCGGGCTCCTGCGCGGGGGCGAGGAGGGGGAGAGCGGTGAGGAGCAGTTCTCGCAGCATCGAGGCCGGATTCTAGCCGCCGGATCGCGCTCCGAGCCTCGCGAGTCCCGGCCCGCCACGGGAATCGAGGCGTCCGGTCTGCGGGAGAATCCCGAAAAGGCTGAAGCGCTCCCCGCGCGAGACGCCACCAGGGACAATGAACCCGCGTCAAGCCCCCGCTCGGAGGAGGTACCCCCCATGCTCCCGATCTCGCCGCTCGTCCTCACCGCCCTCGTCTCCTTCCAGGCACCGTCCACGCAGGTCGCGCAGGAGGTCTCGCGCGAGCTCGTGCTGCGCGGTCACGTCTACGAGCCCTCCGGCGCGCCGGCCGAGGGCGCCGTCGTCCTGAGCAGCGCGGGGGGGCAGGCCGTGACCGACTGGAGCGGCGGCTACGAGCTGCGGCTCCCGACCCAGGTGGACGCGAAGCGCTTGCGGGTGACGGCCGTGGGCGCGGGCAGCGCGGGCCTCGCCGCGAGCGCCGAGGTCGAGCGCCTGGCGGTCGGCGGCGCGCTCCAGGTGCCCGGCCTCTTCCTGGCGGAAGGCACCTCCTGTCCGCCTCGCTGGTTGCCGACCTTCGGCGCCCAGCCGGGCACCGACGGCTTCGTCCAGGCCCTCGCGGTCTACGACGACGGCGACGGCCCGGCCCTCTACGTGGGAGGGAGCTTCACCCTCGCGGGTGGGGTTCCCGCCGGCTCCGTCGCGCGCTGGGACGGATCGAATTGGTCTCCGCTGGGCAGCGGGCTGGACGGCGTCATCGCCCCGAGGGTCCACCGCATGATCGTGGCCGATGTCGGGGACGGGCTCTCCCTCTACGTCGCCGGGACCTTCACCACCGCCGGGGGCGTCGACGTGGGCAACATCGCTCGCTGGGACGGCAACTGGCACGACGTGGGCGGAGGAACCTTCAGCTACCTCGACGAGGTCTTCGACCTGGAGGTCTTCGACGAGGGCAGCGGGCCGGCGCTCTTCGCCGCCGGTGACTTCTCCAACGCCGGCGGGCTGCTCGTCAACGGCATCGCCCGCTTCGACGGCACGAGCTGGTCGCCCGTGGGACCCGGCTTCCTGGTCCCCGACGTCCGGGGCTTGCAGGTCTTCGACGACGGGAGCGGCGAGGCGCTCTACGCGGTCGGGCGCTTCAGCTCCCTGTGGTCGGACCCGCCCGAGCCCATGCGTGGCATCGCCAGGTGGGACGGAACGAGTTGGTCGGACGTGGGAGGCTCCCTGAACGGCTCCGCGGAGTGCATCGAGGTCTTCGACGACGGAGGGGGGCCCGAGCTCTACGTCGGCGGTTGGTTCACGCAGGCCGGCGGCGTCTCCACCCACAAGATCGGCAAGTGGGACGGAAGCCAATGGTCGGGCGTCGGGAGCGGAGTCGGCGACGCGGTCTTCTCGATGAGCGTCGCGGACGACGGCAACGGATCCGCCCTCTACGTCGGCGGCTTCTTCGAGACCGCCGGAGGGGCCCCGGCCGAGAACGTGGCGAAGTGGGACGGCTCTTCCTGGTCAGCCCTCGCCAGCGGCGCGAACCAGGCGGTCTATGCCTTGACCGCCTTCGACGACGGGGGCGGCTCGGCGCTCTACGTCGGCGGCTACCTCTCGAACGCGGGGGGGATCCCCGCCAGCGGCATCGGCAAGTGGCAAGGCGGTCAGTGGAAGCCGCTCCCCGGCGGCCTGGACGCCGAGGTCCTGGCCCTGGCCGTCTTCGACGACGGGGACGGTCCGGCCCTCTACGTGGCCGGGGACTTCGTGCGCACCAGCGGCGGGCCCGTCGACTACCTGGCCCGCTGGGACGGCGCCGCCTGGCAGGCGGTCGGCCCCGCCTTCGACCGAGAGGTCGAGGCTCTCGTCGTCTACGACGACGGCAACGGCTCCGCGCTCTACGCCGGCGGCCGCTTCATCGAAGCCGGCGGTCAGTCCCTCCCGCACATCGCGCGCTGGGACGGCTCGAGCTGGTCGGGCCTGGACCTGGGAGTGAACCAGCCGGTCTACGCCCTCGCGGTCGTCGAGGAAGTCGGGGGAGACGTGCTCTACGCGGGAGGGGCCCTCTCCGGCGCGAGCGGGACGCCCTGCAAGCGCGTCGCTCGCTGGGACGGCGTGAACTGGACGCCCCTGGCCGGTGGCTGCGAGGGGCCGGTCTACGCCCTCACGCAGTACGACGACGGCACGGGCCCCGCGCTCTTCGTGGGCGGCGACTTCAACTACGTGGACGGCAACGTGCTCGTCAAGCGCGTGGCGAAGTGGGACGGAGCGACCTGGTCCGCCCTCGGCACGGGCCTCAACGGAGAGGTGCGCGCCCTGACCGTCTTCGAGGAGAACGGCTCGAGCTCCCTCGTCGTCGGCGGCGCCTTCACCCAGGCGGCCGGGAGCCCCGCCAAGCGCGTGGCGCGCTGGGACGGCGCGAGCTGGAGCCCGATGGGGGACGGCTTCGTCGGTCACGTGCGCTCCTTGGTCGTGCACGACGACGGCGGCGGTCCCTCGCTCTACGCGGGAGGCGGCTTCGAGGCCTCGGGCGCGAACGCAATGAACCGCCTCGCGCGCTGGAACGGCACGCGCTGGCTGCCCCTCGGCGGGGGCACGAGCGGTCGAGTCCTCTGCCTCGCGAGCTTCGGCCGCTCCCTCGTCGCCGGCGGGGAGTTCGCCTCGGCCTACGACTCCCGCGACGCCTTCCTCGCGCGCTGGGCCTGCGAGTCGCGCGAGTTGACCCAGCGTCCCTGAAGGGGCCGGCCTCGCCTCAGCTCCGGGAGGGCGACTCGTCCTCCCGGAACTGCAGCGCGTGCAGGCGCGCGTAGAGCCCGCCGAGGCGCAAGAGCTCCGCGTGGGTGCCGGACTCCCGCAGCTCGCCGTGGTGCAGGACGAGGATCCGGTCGGCGCGCTCGATGGTCGAGAGCCGGTGAGCGATGACCAGGGCGCTGCGGCCGGCGAGGAGGTTGCGCGTCGCTTCCTCGATGCGCGCCTCGGTGCGGGAGTCGACCGAGGCCGTGGCCTCGTCGAGGATCACGAGCTCGGGGTCGCCAGCCAGGGCGCGGGCGATCGTGAGGAGCTGCCGCTCGCCGGTCGAGAGCTGGGAGGCGCGCTCGTGCAGGACCTCCTCGAGCCCGCCCGGCAGCCGCTCGACCAGCTCGCGGGCGTCGCTCATGTCGAGGGTCCGCGCGAGGCTCGTCTCGTCGACGCTCTCGCGGCCCATGACGAGGTTCTCGCGCACGCTGCCCTCGAAGAGGAACTCGTCCTGCAGCACGAGGCCGCAGCGCGCGCGTAGCTCGTTCGGGCGCAGCCCCCGCAGGTCGCGGCCGTCGAAGAGCACGCGGCCCGCCGTCGGGTCGTGGAAGCGCTGCAGGAGGCTGACGACGGTCGACTTGCCGGCGCCGGTCGCGCCGACGATGGCCACCGTGTGTCCGCGGGGGATCGAGAAGGAGAGCCCGCGCAGGACCTCGGTGCCCGGGACGTAGGAGAAGTGCACGTCCTCGAAGCGCACGAGGTCGCCCGTATCCTCGCGCTCCTCGAAGCCCGCCTGGGGCCGGACCTCCGGCCGCGTGTCCAGGACGGCGAAGACCCGCTCGGCCGACGCGAAGGCGGCTTGCAGGACGTTGTAGCGCTCGCCCAGCTCGCGGATCGGGCTCACGAGCAACGCCAGGTAGATCCAAAACTGGTAGAAGGAGCCGTACTCGAGCCCTCCGTCGGCGATGCGCCCGCCGCCGACCCAGAGGGCCGCCGCCTGGATCGCGAAGACCGTCAGGCTGATGGCCGGGAAGAAGAGCGAGAAGAGCATCACCGTACGCAGGTTGGCGGCGACGTAGGGCTCGAGCAGGCCGTCGAAGCGCTTCGAGACGCGCTCCTCGCTGCCGAAGGCCTGGACGACGCGCACGCCGGAGAGGACCTCCTGCAGGTAGCCGTTGAGGCGGGCGAGGTGGGCGCGCACCTCCCGGAAGCCGCGCCGCGCCCCGCCGCGGAAGAGCAGGCTCACGATCACCAGCGCCGGCGTCAGCCCCGCGACGACGAGGGCCAGCTGGAGGTCGATCCAGAACAGGAGCGCCACCAGGGCGACGATCTTGAACAGGTCGAAGAAGAGCACGAGCAGGCCCGAGGTGAACAGCTCGCTCAGGTTCTCCACGTCGGTCGTGACGCGAGTCACGAGGGAGCCCGCCCTGCGCTCCTCGAAGAAGGCCAGGTCGAGGCTCTGCAGGTGGGCGAAGAGCTCCGAGCGCAGGTCGTGGATCACGAGCTGTCCCGTGCGCGCGAGCTGGGCCACCTCGAGGTAACTGAGCAGGCCGTAGGCCACCACCAGCCCGCCGTAGGCCAGCACCAGCTGGTAGAGGTGCTCCAGGGCCTCGCCGCGCTCCCCCGTGCCCTCGTCCATCGCGCGCACCGGCCCGTCGAGGGCCAGGCGCCAGATGTAGGGCCCCGCCAGCGTGACGCCGAAGAGCGCGACGAGCACGAGGAAGCTGGCGAGGAAGTGCCGCAGGTGCGGCCGTCCCCAGCCCATCAAGCGCCAGAGGAGCGCGCTGTCCCAGGAGCCGTTCACGACCAGCTCGTCGTCCAGGGGCTCGAGGTCGCTCAAAGCTCCTCCAGCTCCCGGCGCGTCTGCTGCTGCGCCCAAGTCTCGGCGTACCAGCCGCCCCGCGCGACGAGCTCCTCGTGGGTGCCCAGGGCCTCCGGCCGCCCGTCCTTGGAGAGCACGAGGATCTGGTCGCAGTCCCGCACCGCGCTCAGCCGGTGCGTGGCGATGAGCACCGTCGAGCTCGCCGCGGCCCCGTCGAGGTGCTCGATCAGCCGCGCCTCCGTGCGCGTGTCCACGGCGCTCAGGGCGTCGTCCAGGATCAAGACGCGCGGCTCGCGCGCCAGGGCACGGGCGATGCAGGTGCGCTGGCGCTGGCCGCCCGAGAGGGTCACGCCGCGCTCACCGATGAGAGTCTCGAGTCCGCCCTCGAGCCGCGCGAGCTCCTCGTCGAGGCAGACCAGGCGCGCCAGCTCCTCCAGGCGTTCGGAGGGCAGCGCCTGCGGCGCACCGAAGCCGACGTTCGCCGACCATGTGTCGGAGAAGAGGAAGGCGTCCTGGGGGACGTAGCCGAGGGGCGCGCGCAGGTCGCGAAGGCGCAGGCGCTCGATCGGCAGGCCGTCGAGGGAGAGCTCTCCGCGCGCCTCGTGGAGGCGGCCGACGAGCTGCAACAGCGTCGTCTTGCCGCAGCCTGTCGGCCCGACGACCCCGAGCCGACTGCCCGCGGGCACGTCGATGTCGATGCCCGCGAGGGCCGGCCGCTCGGCGCCAGGGTAGGTGAAGGACACGTCAGCGAGGCGCAGGGCGCCGCGGGGCTGCTCGAGGGGGAGGGGATCGGCCGGGTTCCGGATCTCGGGCTGGCGCTCGAGGATCTCCGCCACGCGCTGGGCGCTCGCGGTGGCGCGCGGCAGCATCCCCGCCAGCCAGCCCAGGGTGAGGATGGGCCAGAAGAGCTTCAGGGTCAGGTCGACGAACACGAGCGTGTCGCCGTAGCCCAGGCGCCCGTCGATCATCGCGCGCCCGCCGAGCAGCAGGATCACCACGAAGGTCACCTGGCTCGAGGTGCCCGCCAGGGTGTGGGCCAGCCCGCGCACGCGAGCCAGGCGGATCTGGTGGTCGCGGCTCTTCGCCGAGGCCTCGGCGAAGCGCCGCGCCTGGTGCTCCTCGCGCGCGAAGCCCTTGACGACTCGAACGCCGGCGAAGTTCTCCTGGGCGCGATGGGAAATGTCCGCCAGGCTCTCCTGCACGTCCTTCGAGGCCGCGTGCAGGCTCGGCACGAGCCAGCGGAAGCCCCCGCCCATCACCGCCATGGGCACCGCCATCGTCAGCGCGAGGGTCGGGTTCAGGTCGATCAAGAGCACGAGGGTCACCGGCAACATGACCAGGCTCCCCAGGGCGAACATCAGGCCCGGGCCGAGGAACATGCGCAGGTTCTCGACGTCGCTCGTCAGGCGGCTGACCACGTCTCCCGAGCGGCTCTCGTCGTGGAAGGCGTAGGAGAGGCTCGTCAGCTTGTCGAAGAGGTCCTGCTTCAGGCCGCGCTCGACGTGGCGCGAGACCGAGAGCACCCACCAGCGTTGCAGGAAGCTGAACACCGCCTGCGCCAGGGCATAGAGCAGGACGAGGCCCACGGCGGGGGCGAGGACCTCGCGACCTCCGCCCTCTTGCAGGCCGTTCAGGGCCGCGCCGATCGTCAGGGTCACGAGGATGTCCGCCAGGCGCGCCAGCGGAACGGCGCAGAGGCCCCCGACCAGCCGGCGGCGGTGGGCGAGGAAGCGCTTGAAGAAGCCGAGGAGGAGCTTCAGCCCGGGCGAAGTCACGGCGCGGGCCGCTCGATCGCCGCGACCAAGGAGCGCAGCTCGAACTCGAGGGCTTCGGGGCCGATCAACTTGGCGAAGCGCAGGCTGGGGAGGGTCTCCGAGCGGTAGCCCGTCTCGAGGCCCGGCGCCCAGAGCCGGTTCTTGTACCAGCTGCGACCCTGCAGCCCGCCGGGGGCCTCGAGTCGGCGGTAGAAGGGCTCGCGACGCGTGGCGCTCGCCGAGGACGCCAGTCCCTCGAAGGCCGTGGCGAGCTCCTCCGCCGGCTCCTCGCCCAGCCAGCCCGCGGAGTCGCGCGCGACGCGCGCCAGGCGCAGGGCGGCCTCGACCTCGTCGAAGCACTCCGGGCCGCGCTCCGCGAACTCGAGCATGAGCGTCGTCACGAGCTCGGCGGCCAGCTCGTGTCCCCGCCACTCCGGGTCGATGTGTCGGTCGACCTGGGCGAAGTCGTCGAAGCTCGTGTGGTACTGGCCCCCGGCGGAGCCCGAGAGCGAGAGGTCGACCACCGGCAGGCTGAGGTGGTGCAGGAAGACCGTGTAGTCCGAGCCCGAGCCGGGTAGGCCCAGGCGCGGCTCGGAGTCGCCGGCGGCTTCGACCCAGGAGTCCCAAAGGGTCCCGTTGCCGTCCGCCTGCTCGACCTTCTGGAGCGCCGAGCGCAGGGTGCCTTGCAGACCGGGCGTGCCCGCAGCGCCGCGGAAGCGCGTGCCGCTGACCAGGGCGTCGGCGTTCAGGTAGACGAGGCAGTCGCGGCGCAGCTCCTCGGCGTGGGCCTCCGCCCACTCGGTGCTGCCGATCAGGCCCGGCTCCTCGGCGTCCCAGAAGGCGAGCTTCAGTGTGCGCGGAGGTCGCCAGCCGAGCTTGGCGCGCTCACCGAGGCGCTGGGCGCTACGCAGCAGGGCGACCGTGCCGCCGCCCGCGTCGTGGGCGCCGCGCACCCAGGCGTCGCGGTGGTTGCCCGCGATCACGAGCCCCGACGCCTCGCCGCGCAGCGTGCCGATGACGTTGTGGATCGTGCGCAGCTCGCGGGGCTGGTCGATGCCGAGCTGGACGTGTGCGGGGCCCGGACCCAGGGGCTCGCGCCGCGTGGCGCCGTGCTCGTCGGTGAGCTCGACCTCCCGCAGGTGCTCGATCAGGACCCGGGCCTCGCGCCAGGGGATCGGCGTGCAGAGGATCTTGGGCAGGGCTTCGTCGCACTCGCCGAGGTCGAGCCGACGGCCGGGGACGCCGGGGGGGCTCGAGGCCCAGCCGGGGGTCGAGGGGTCGCCCGGCGCGCGGGAGAGGGGCAAGATCGATCCGCGCTGCACGGCCCAGTCCGGCTTCCAGGGACCCGCGGGCCAGACCTCCCCGCGCACGGCGCCGTCGTCCTTCGGGTCGTTGAACAGCAGGAGCCCGACGCAGCCGTACTCCTCGGCGAGGCTGGCCTTCACGCCGCGGTAGCTGCGGCCGTAGCGGGCCAAGGCGATCTTGCCCTCCACCTCGACGCCCGCGGCGAGCAGCCGCTCGAAGTCCGCGCGCAGGCCGTAGCCCGCGTCGATCACTGGAGCGAATTCGATCCCGCTGGCGGACCAGGCGTTGAAGGGCGGCACCTCACCGGGAGGGTGGGCGTCCGGGTCGAAGCGCTCGATGCGCTCGAAGAGGCGCGCCTCTCCGTCGGCGTCGCGCAGGCCGGTCCGCTCGGCGGCTTCCGTGTCGACAGTGAAGGCCTGGACGACGATGCGGCGCGGCAGGGAGAGGACGACCTCGCGCACGTCCACCTCGACCTCCCAGCCCGCGGCGCGCAGTTCGCGCTCGACGAAGACGGCGCCGAAGCGCGAGCCCGTGGTCCCGGCCAGGCGCGGCTGGCGTGTCAGCTCCCGGGAGAGGCGCCGGGAAGGGGGCTCGCCCTGCTGCGCCGAGCTCGAGGGCCGCCCCGGGGCAGGGGGGGCGAGGAGGAGCAGGCAGGGGAGGAGGCGCAGGAGTCGCGCAGCCATGGAGCGGATCCTACCCGGTGCGACGAGGGGCCGCTCCACGGATCCGCCACGGGGCGGCAACAAAGTGCACGAGCCGGGCGATCCTCGATTTGGCGGAGATTCCTCCCTTGACGGCCACCGATTCTGTGTTCAACTCCCCGCACTCCGGGGCCCGTTGCCCCGCCATGGAACTCCATGCTTCCGATCCAGCGAGCCACCTGCACCCTCCCCGCACCCTCCTGCACGGGGACGGAGGCCAAGGCCAAACCCGAGCGAGTCGACAAGGCGAGCCCGAGCTCCGGGACGCGCTCGATGGGATAGGGGTCTCGCGACCCGCAGCTGAACGCCCACCGGCCGCCGGAGCTCCCCGAGCCCCGGCGGCCGGTCTTTCGTAATGAAAGAAGCCTCTTACCGAAGGAACCCACCCAACCCACGACAGAGCCATGTCCGAGACGACCCAGACCACCACGAAGTGCCCCGAGTGCGACGCCGCGATCACGATCGAGGCGGGCACCCTCGTCAACGAGATCCTGCCCTGTGAGGAGTGCGGAGCGGAGCTCGAGGTCACCGGCCTCGACCCCGTTCAGCTCGCCCTCGCTCCCGAGATCGAAGAGGACTGGGGCGAGTAGTCCTCGCCCCTCGAAGACCCACCAACCACGGAGACCGAAGCATGAGGATCGGAGTCCTGCACGCCCGCGTGCGCCATGAGGAGAAGCTGCTCATCGCCGAGCTCGAGCGGCGGGGCGTCGACCTCCAGCGCTTCCACATCGAGGCCACGCCCTTCTCCCTCGACGCGGGCGGAGCGCCCGAGGCAATCCAGGAGCTCGACGTCCTGGTCGAGCGCTGCATCAGCCACTCCCGCGCCCTGGCCGCGATCCGCGTGATCGAGGGCTGGGGCATCCCTTGCGTCAACCCCTGGCGGGTGGCGGAGGTCTGCGGCGACAAGATGGCGACGAACCTCGCGCTCTCCGGCGCAGGCGTACCGGTGCCGCGGGCGCGCGTCGCCTTCACCCCCGAGTCTGCCCTCGAGGCCATCGAGGAGCTCGGCTACCCCGCAATCCTCAAGCCCGCCGTCGGCTCCTGGGGACGCCTGCTCGCCCGCGTCAACGACCGCGAGGCGGGGGAGGCCATCCTCGAGCACAAGGCGACGCTCGGGACCTACCACCACTCGATCTTCTACGTGCAGGAGCACGTCGAGAAGCCCGGGCGCGACCTGCGCGCCTTCGTGGCGGGGGACCAGGTGCTGGCGGCCATCGCGCGTCACTCCGACCACTGGATCACGAACACCGCCAAGGGCAGCCGCGTCGAGGGGCACCCGGTCACCGACGAGCTGCGCGAGGTCTCCCTCGCCGCGGCGCGCGCCGTGGGTGGAGGTCTGCTGGCCGTGGACCTCCTGGAGTCGCCCCAGGGCCTGGTGGTCTGCGAGGTGAACTACACGATGGAGTTCAAGAACTCGATCGAGCCCACGGGCGTCGACCTGCCGGCGCGTGTCGTGGACTACATCCTCGAGGTGGCCGAGGGGCGCGAGATCATCCCCTCGGCTCCCCTCGCGGACACGACCCCGGCGACCCAGCCGGCGGGAGGGGCGTCGTGATCCGCGCCGGCATCGTCGGCGGCTCGGGCTATGCCGGGGGCGAGCTCCTGCGGCTGCTCCTCGCTCACCCCGAGGTCGAGGTCGTGCAGTGCACTTCCGAGCGCGCCAAGGGGCGCTTCGTGCACTCCATGCACCCGAACTTGCGCGGGCGCACGAACCTCAAGTTCACGAGCCCGAAGACGATCGAGCCCGTGGACGTGCTCTTCCTCGCCCTGCCCCACGGCGAGGCCTCCGCGCGCATCGAGGAGTTCGCGCAGGTCGCCGAGCGCGTCGTCGACCTCTCCGCGGACTTCCGCCTCGACGACACCGACGCCTACCAGCGCTGGTACGGCAAGGAGCACCCCGCGCCCGAGTGGCTCGAGCGCTTCGTCTACGGGCTGCCGGAATCCTCCCGCGAGGCCCTGCGCGGCGCGCGCTACGCGAGCGGCGTCGGCTGCAACGCGACCGCGGTCAACCTCTCGCTCCTGCCCCTGGCGCGCCAGGGCCTGATCGAGTCCGCCGTGGTCGAGGTCAAGGTCGGCTCCTCCGAGGGCGGGGCCTCCGCCGGCGCGGCCTCCCACCATCCCGAGCGCGCGGGTTGCGTGCGCTCATTCGCCCCGACGGGCCACCGCCACCAGGCGGAGATGGAGCTCGTGCTCGGCGCCCCGACCTTGCACTTCTCCGCCACGGCGGTGGAGATGGTGCGCGGCGTGCTCTGCACGGCCCACGTCTTCCTGAAGGAGGAGCTCGACGACAAGGCGGTCTGGGGCCTCTACCGCGAGCACTACGGCGCCGAGCCCTTCGTGCGCATCGTCAAGGAGCGTGGCGGTCTCTACCGCTTCCCCGAGCCCAAGATCCTGGCGGGCACGAACTACGCCGACGTCGGCTTCGAGAAGGACCCGGCCTCGAATCGCCTGGTCGTGATCGGCGCCATCGACAACCTGGTCAAGGGAGCCGCGGGCTCCGCCGTCCAGAGCATGAACCTGATGTGCGGCTTCGAGGAGGGCACGGCCCTCGACTTCGTCGGCCTGCACCCTGTTTGATCCGATACTCCCTCCAGAGCGAACAGCGGAGAACGATCCCATGGAACCCATCGTCGTCAAGGTCGGCGGCAGCGAGGGCATCGACCTCGAGGCCCTCTGCGAGGACGTGGCCGGCCTCGTCCGCGACGGCCTGCCCCTCGTGCTCGTGCATGGCGGCTCGGCCGAGACCAACCGCGTGGCCGAGGCCCTCGGCCACCCGCCCCAGTTCGTCACCTCGCCTTCGGGCTTCACGAGCCGCCTGACCGACCGCAAGACCCTCGAGATCTTCGAGATGGTCTACTGCGGCTCGACCAACAAGGGCATCGTCGAGCGGCTGCAGCGCCGCGGCGTGAACGCCGTCGGCCTCTCGGGCCTCGACGGCCGCCTGTGGGAGGGCAAGCGCAAGAAGGGCATCCGCGCCGTGGAGGACGGCAAGACGCGCATCATCCGCGACACCTGGACCGGGACCGTCGAGCGCGTCAACACCGAGCTCCTGCGCTCGCTGATGGACGCGGGCTGCCTGCCCGTCCTGACGCCGCCCGCCGTCAGCGTCGACGGCGAGGCGATCAACGTCGACGGCGACCGCGCCGCCGCGCGCACCGCTGCCGCCCTCGGTGCCGACACCCTGATGCTGCTCTCGAACGTCCCGGGCCTCCTGCGCGACTTCCCCGACGAGGCCAGCCTCGTACGCGAGGTCCCCGCCGGCGGCATCGAGGAGGCGATGGAGATGGCCCAGGGGCGCATGCGCATCAAGCTGCTCGGCGCCCAGGAAGCGATCGAGGGCGGCGTCGCGCGCGTGGTCCTCGGTGACGCCCGCGGTGAAGCGCCGGTGCGTCGGGCCCTCGACGGCGAGGGCACCGTGATCCGGGGGGCGGCCTCGTGAACACGCCCACCAACGCGAAGCTGCGCGAGCGCGAGCTGGCCCATGCCAGCGGCGTCTATCCGACGAAGACGATCGCGATCGTGCGGGGCGAAGGGGCGCGGCTGTGGGACGCCGACGGCAGGGAGTACCTCGACTGCTCCGCCGGCCACGGGGTCGCCGCCCTGGGGCACGCCCACCCGCGCCTCGTCGAAGCGGTCTCCGAGCAGGCCGGCACCCTCGTGACCCTCGCCGGCTCCTTCCCGAACGACCAGCGCGCCGAGCTCCAGGAGCGGCTGTGCGCCTTCCTGCCCGAGGGCTTCGAGCGCGTCTTCCTCTGCAACTCCGGCGCGGAGGCCGTCGAGGGGGCGCTGAAGTTCTCGCGCCTCACGACAGGCCGCCCCGGCATCGTCGCCGCCCAGCGCGGCTTCCACGGCCGCACGATGGGCGCCCTCTCCTGCACCTGGGAGAAGAAGTACCGCGCGCCCTTCGAGCCCCTCGTCGGAGGCGTGTCCCACGCGCCCTACGGCAAGCTCGAGGCCTTCGCCGAGCTCGTGAGCGAGGACACCGCCTGCGTGATCGTCGAGGCCGTGCAGGGGGAGGGGGGCGTGCGCCCCGCGCCCCCTGGATTCCTCGAGGGCCTGCGCGAGCTCTGCGACGAGCGCGGCGCCCTGCTCGTGCTCGACGAAGTGCAGACTGGCTTCGGACGCACCGGCAAGCGCTTCGCCTTCGAGCACGCGGGCGTCGTCCCCGACCTCGTCGCCATGGGCAAGGCCATCGGCGGCGGAATGCCGATGGGGGCCGTCGGCATGGGTGCGAAGGTCGGCGAACTGAAGGTCGGCCACCACGGCTCCACCTTCGGCGGCAACCCCCTCGCCTGCGCCGCCGCCAACGTCGTGCTGCGCACGATCGCGGAGGAGGGCCTCGTCGAGCGTGCCGCCGAGCTCGGCGGCTGGTTCCAGGACGCCCTCGCCTCGATCGACTCCGAGCAGGTGCGGGAGGTGCGCGGCCTCGGCCTGATGGTGGCCCTCGACCTGCGCGTTCGCTCGGGCCCGGTTCTCGCGGCGCTCCAGGAGCGCGGCGTGATCGCCCTGCCCGCGGGCCCGACCGTCGTGCGCTTCCTGCCGCCGCTCGTCGTCGAGCAGGCCGACCTCGAGCGCGTGGTCGCCGAGGTCTCCGCCGTCCTGGCGGAGCTCCCGGTGGGGGAGGCGGCGCGATGAACGCGGACATCGAGCTGCTGCACTCCATGGTGGCGACGCCCAGCGTCTCGCGCGACGAGACCGCGGCGGCGGAGCTGCTCGTGGCGCACATGAACGCGAACGGCTTCGACGCCCACGTCGACGAGGCCGGCAACGCGATCGGCTTGCGCTCGGGCCCGGAGGCCGACGGCGAGCGCCGCACCGTCGTGCTCCTCGGCCACATCGACACGGTCCCCGGCGAGATCCCCGTGCGCATCGAGGAGGGCATCCTCCACGGCCGCGGCGCGGTCGACGCCAAGGGCTCGATCTGCGCCTTTACCCGCGCCGTGGCGAGCGTCGAGCCCGCTGCGGGCGTCGACCTCGTGATCGCCGGCTGCGTCGAAGAGGAGGTCGAGACCTCGGCCGGAGCGCGCCACCTGCGCGAGCGCTTCCGGCCCGAGGCCTGCCTGATCGGCGAGCCGAGCAGCTGGGACGCCCTGACCCTCGGCTACAAGGGCATCCTGCGTCTGAAGGCCGACTTCGAGGCCCCCGGTGGTCACTCCGCCGGTCCTCTGCCCCACGTGGCGGAAGCGGCGGCGGAGCTCTGGCAGCGGCTGAAGGCCTGGTGCGAGGAGTTCAACGCCGGCCGCGAGCGCCTCTTCGATCAGCTCCTCCCGAGCCTGCAGGAGTTCGTCACCTCCACCGACGGTCTCCACGACCGCGTGAAGCTGCGCGTCGGCTTTCGCCTGCCGCCGGACTTCGACCCCGCCACCCTCGAGGCCTTCTGCCGCGAGCAGGCCGCGGGCGCCGAGCTCGAGTTCCTCGGCCACGAGGTCGCCTGGAGCTCGAAGGCGACGACGCCCCTGGCCCGCGCCCTGCGTCGCTCGATCCTCCAGCAGGGCGGCCGCGGCGCCGCCAAGCACAAGACCGGTACCTCCGACATGAACGTCGTCGGTCCCGTCTGGGGCTGCCCGATCGTCGCCTATGGTCCGGGGGACAGCACCCTCGACCACACCCCGGAGGAGCGCCTGCCCCTCGAGGACTACGAGAAATCGATCGCGGTGCTGCGCGGGGCGCTGATCGCAGGGGGCTGGGCGAGCTGAACGCAATACGGAGTCGCACACCTTGTTGCTGATCGACAGCAAGGGGGTACCGCACAAGTCCGGTCCCGGACCGCTGCTGCGGTCCGGGACCGGACTTGTGCGGTACCCCCTTGCTGTCGATCAGCAACAAGGTGTGCGACTCCGTATTGCTACTCCGAATTGCTCGCTAGGCTGCTCGGATGCCCGCCTCCTTCCCCTTCGACGCCGTCCTCTTCGACCTCGACGGCACACTGCTCGCCACCGACCGCTTCTGGATCCCCGCGGCACGCGTCGGGGCGCGGCGGGCCTTCGAGGAGCTGGGGCTCGAGCGCGAGATCCCGAGCGGTGAGCAGTGGATGTCCCTCGTCGGCCTGCCGCTCGCCGAGGGCTTCGACATGCTCTTCGCCGACCTCGAGCCGGCGCAGCGGGAGCTCGTCATGGCGCGCTGCGTCGAGGAGGAGCACTTCGCCCTCGAGGCGGGCGCCGCGGCGCTTCTGCCCGGCGTCCAGGAGACCCTCGAGGAGCTACGGCGCCTCGGGGTGCGCACGGGCATCGCGAGCAACTGCGGCCAGGGCTACCTCGACTCGGCGATGACGAAGCTGCCCCTCGGCGAGCTCGTCGAGGAGGGGCGCTGCCTCGACTCGCCGGGGGTGCGCACCAAGGCCGACATGATCGGGGATCTCCTGCTCACCTTCGGCACGCGCAGCGCCGTGATGGTGGGGGACCGGGCCGGGGACCGCGACGCGGCCTGGTCCAACGGACTGCCCCACGTGCACCTCTCGAACGGCTTCGCGCCGCGCGGCGAAGAGGTGCGCTGCGAGGCGGTGATCGAGGACTTCCTCGAGCTGTTGCCGCGTCTGCGCGGGCGCGAGCGCTGGCTCGACGGCCTGCTCGAGGCCCTGGACTTCGGTGCCGCAGGAGGCGGCCCGCCGAGCGTTGGCGTCACGGGCCGTTCGGGGGCGGGCAAGTCTCTCCTCGGCCGCGACCTCGTGCGCCGGCTCGAGGAGCGCGGGCGTACGGCGACCCTCGTCGCCCTCGACGACTATCTGCGCCCCGACCGGCCGGCGGTCAGCGGGGAGGAGCACCCGGTCGACTCTCCGCTCGAGATCCCCGCCCGCGTGTGGGACCTCGATCGCCTGTGCGCCGAAGTGCTCGAGCCGCACCGCGCTGGTCGCGCCTCGGCCGACGTCGCCGCGGAGGCGACCCTGGTCCTCGAGGGCCTCTACCTTCTGCACCCGCGGCTGCGCAGCCTGCTGGGGCGCGTGCTCTACCTCGACGTCCCCGAGGAGCTCTGCCTGCGGCGGGTCGCCGCCCGCTGCCTGCCCCTGGGGGAGCGGGAGGAGCTCGAGCGCACCCGCTCCCGTTACCTTCCGGCCCAGGCTCGCTTCGAGGCCGCCTGCCCCCCCGCGACCCACGCGGATCGGGTCGAGGAGGCCGCGAACCCCCTCGGACCGGCTCCTGGACCTCGAGTCGGGGCCTGATTCAGGGACTCCGAGCCTTGCAGCCCCCTCCGGAGGTGGGCTAGACTCCGCGATTCAGGATCCGGCGCCAAGAGCGCGCCATAGCCCGGATCCGCCCCTCCATCGCATGGAAAACCAGACCCTGCCCCAACGCCTCCAGAAGTCCGTCTGCGGCTCCTTCCACAAGACCGCGCTGCTTCAGAAGCGCGTCCGGGAGCTGATCCGCGGGGCGGCCCCGATGATCGAGACGCGGGAGAAGAACCCGATCAAGATCGCCTTCCTGGAGATGGAGCGCGGCCTGATCGAGCTCATCCCGGACGAGGACTCGCCCGCCGCCGTCTGACGCCCCGGGCGCGGGACGCCCGGGAGCTCCCCAGGCCATGGGCTCTCGACCGGACGACCTCCTGGCCCGCCGCGGCGGGGCCGTCGAGCTCCTGCGCCTGCCCGCCCTCCTGATGCGCGCCCTGAGCGGCGCGCGCAATCGGCTCTACGATCACGGCTGGTTGCCGAGCCGCCGGCTCTCCCTGCCGATCGTCAGCGTCGGCAACCTGACCGTGGGCGGCACGGGCAAGACTCCGATGGTCGCCTTCCTGGCGAAGGCCCTGGCCGAGCGCGGCTTTCGACCCGGCGTCGTCTCCCGCGGCTACAAGGCGGAGGAGCACACGCCCGAGACATCGGAGGAATCGGTGCGACTGAACGACGAAGGGCAGCTCCTCGCGCGCAGCGTGCCGGGCCTCCTGCAGGTCCAGGACCCCGATCGCGCCCTGGGAGCGATCCAGCTCGAGCAGCAGGGCGCCGACGTCGTGATCCTCGACGACGGCTTCCAGCACCGGCGGCTCGCGCGCGACCTCGACCTCGTGCTGGTCGACGCCACCCGGCCCTGGGGCTTGCCAGCGACCGAGCCTGGGGGCGCCGCGGTGCGCTCGCACCTACCGCGCGGACTGCTGCGCGAGGGGCTCGACTCCCTCGCGCGCGCCTCGGCGGTCGTCCTCACGCGCTGCGATGCGGTCTCCACGGATCGTCTCGCGGAGCTCGAGGCCGAGCTCGAAGCCGCGGCCCCCGGCGTCCCGCGCTTGCTCGCCGCACACCGCCCGAGCGACTTGCGGCGAAGCGAGGAACGGCTCGGCGTCGAGACCCTGCGCGGGCGCGAGGTCGTGCTCGTCTCCGGCATCGGCAATCCCCAGGCCTTCGAAGTGACCGCCCGCGAGCTCGGAGCGCGCGTCGTCGAGGTGCGCGCCTTCCCCGACCACCACGCCTTCGAGGCCGGGGACCTGGCGGCGCTACCCATGGGCGCGGAGGCGCTCGTGACTGCCAAGGACGCGGTCAAGCTCGAGCGCCTCGGCGTCACCTGCCTCGTGCTCGAGGTCGAGCTCGAGCTCGTGCGCGGGGCGCCCGTGCTCGACGCCCTGCTCGACGCCCTCCCGCTCTCCCAGCGCGCGCTCGAGCGCGAGGCGATCCACTCGGGACTCCATGGCTGAGCCGATCCGTTTTCCCGAGGAGCAGAACCTCGGTCGCCGCGGCGGCGCCGCCGCCTGGGCCGAGTCCTGGCTCACGCGCGCCCTGCTCGGCGGCCTCGGTCGCCTGCCGACCTTCGCGCAGCGCGGCCTCGTCGCCGGTGCAGCGCGCCTCGCCTTCGCCGTCGACAAGCGGCACCGCGAGGGCGCGCGCCGCTTCCTGACCCAGGCCCTGGGGGAGGAGGCCGGGCGCGACGACGAGCGCGTGCGCGCCGCCTACCGGCACCTCTTCCGGATCTCCATCGACTCGGCGGCCTTCGACCGCCACGTGCCTCGGGAGCGCTTGCTCGACCACTACGACGTCGAGTGGGGGCCAGGAGTGCGCGAGGCCATCGAGTCCGGTAGCGGCGGCATCATGGTCACGCCTCACGTCGGTGACTGGGAGGCGGGGGCGGCGACCATGCCCTACATCGGCATGACCCCCTCCTACGTCGTGGCGCGGCCGCCCAAGAACCGTTACCTGTCGAAGCATCTGCTCGAGCTGCGCGAGCGCAAGGGCCTGGTGGTCGTCCCGCGCCGCGGCGGCATGCGTCAAGTTGCGGCCATCCTCGAGGGCGGCGGCTGGCTCGCCATGCTGCTCGACCAGCGCCCCCTCGGGAAGCACGTCGTCGCCCCCTTCTTCGGCCGCCCGGCGCCTTGCGAGCGCAGCGCGGCCGTGCTGATGAAGCGCTTGAGCGTGCCGATCGTCTTCGGCGCCTGCTACCTGACCGAGCGGCCCTTCCACTACCGCCTGATCTTCAATCGGGTCGTGGAGCCGGAGGAGCTGGCGGACCTCTCCCTCGCGGAGCTCGTGACCCTGGTCAACCGCGAGCAGGAAGCCCGGATCCTCGAGCACCCCGAGCAGTACTTCTGGTTGCACGATCGCTACCGGGACGCCCCGGCAGAGGCGCCCGAGGAGCCCGCAGGGGAATCCCTCGAGGGCCCCCCCGGACCCGCTCCGAGCCCCGATCGCACCCCGAGCCCTTCCAAAGCCCCCCTCGGATAGGCGATCCTGCGCGCTGACGCTCATGCCGCCCCTCGACCCCGCCCTCGATCCCTTCCCCGAGATGGGGAAGGTGCGCACTTACCCCCTCGCCTCTCGGCGCTCCCTCGTCAGCCTGCGCGACTTCTGCGAGGTGCCCGAGCCCACCTCGGGCTTCGAGACCTTGTTCGAGTCCCTGCCGGACATCTACGCCGGGACGCTGCTCAAGGAGCTCGTGGCGCGCATCGTCGCCGCCAAGACGGCGGGCAAGCCCGTCGCCGTCGCCCTCGGGGCGCACGTGCTCAAGGTGGGCCTGGCGCCGCTGCTCATCGACTGGATGCAGCGCGGCGTGATCGACTTCGTCGCCATGAACGGCGCGGGGGCGATCCACGACTTCGAGATCGCGACCGCGGGGCAGACCTCGGAGGACGTGGCCGAGCAGCTCCCCAAGGGCGAGTTCGGCTTCGCCGACGAGACGGGCGCGGGCCTGGCGGTGGCGGCCGAGCGGGGCTGCGCGCCGAAGGGGGACGAGCCGGCGGGCCTGGGCCGAGGGCTGGGGAGCCTCCTGCTCGAGCGCGACGCTCCCTACAAGCACCTCTCGGTGACGGCCGAGGCGGCGCGCCTGGGCATTCCCTGCAGCGTGCACGTCTGCCTCGGCGCCGACATCGTCCACATGCACCCGGCCTGCGACGGGGCGCGCGTGGGCGAGTCCTCGTGGCTCGACTTCCGCCACCTCTGCCGCTTCGTTCACGGCATGAACGGCGGCGTCTGGATCAACGTCGGTTGCGCCGTGGTGCTGCCGGAGGCCTTCCTCAAGGCCGTCAGCGTGGCGCTCAACCTCGGCGCGGAGCTGGGGGACATCACCACCGCGAACCTCGACATGCTGCGCCAGTACCGGGCGGAGACGAACGTCGTGGCTCGACCGCCGGGGCGCGGCATCTCGATCCTCGGGCAACACGAGATCCTGCTGCCGCTCTTGCGCATGGCGGTGCTCACGCGGCTCGAGGCGGAGGGTTGGAGCGCGCCGGCGGCTGCGAGCGCCGGGGGGGGAGCGGAGTGAGCCGACAGGAGCTGGAAGATCGCCTGGCCAAGCTCGGGCGGCCGCGGGTCGTGATCGTGGGGGACCTGATGCTCGATCGCTACGTGGTCGGCGAAGTCTCGCGCATCTCCCCGGAGGCGCCGATCCCCGTGCTGACGGCGACGCGCGCGGACGAGAAGCTCGGTGGAGCGGGCAACGTCGCCTTCAACCTGCACAGCATGGAAGTCGAGGCCTCGATCGTCGGCGTCATCGGCGACGACGGCTGGGGCCGCCGGCTGCGGGCGTTGATGGAGGAGACCGGGCTCGCGACGGGGGGGCTCGTCGTCGACGGCGACCGCCCGACGATCCTGAAGACGCGCATGGTCAGCGGCGTGCAGCAGATGTTGCGCGTGGACTGGGAGGATTCCCGCGAGGTCTCCGGCGCCGCGCGGGCCGAGGTCCTGGAGCGGGCGCGGGCCCTGCTCGAGGGAGCGGGGGCCCTCGTGCTCTCGGACTACGGCAAGGGGGTGCTCAGCGCGGACCTGATCGCCGAGCTCGTCGCCGCTGCACAGGCCGCCTCCATCCCGGTGCTCGTCGACCCCAAGGGCGACGACTACGGGCGCTACCGCGGCGCGAGCGTGATCACGCCCAACCGCCGCGAGGCGGAGCAGGCCCTCGGCCGCAAGCTCCCCGACCTCGAGGCCGTGGCCGAAGGCGCCCGCGACCTGATCGAGGCCGCCGGGCTCGAGGTCGCCGTCATCACCCTCGGCGCGGAGGGCATCTACTACCGCACCGCCGACGGTCGCGAGGGGCGCGAGGCGACCCGCGCGCGGGCGGTCTTCGACGTCACGGGGGCCGGGGACACGGTCATCAGCCACCTGGCGCTCTTCCTGGCCGACGGCTTCGAGATCGACACGGCGGTGGCCCTCGCCAACCAGGCCGCCGGCATCGTCGTCGGGCGCCTGGGCACCAACGGCGTCACCCGCGGCGAGCTCGCGGCCAAGCTGCGCGAGAGCGCGCCGGAGGTCGGCAAGGTGCTCGGCGACGGAGACCTCGAGGAGCTGCTCGCCGCCTGGCGCAGCGGGAACCGACGCATCGTCTTCACGAACGGCTGCTTCGACCTCTTGCACACCGGGCACGTGAACTACCTGCGCTTCGCCCGCTCCCAGGGGGACGTCCTGATCGTCGGCGTCAACGACGACGAGAGCGTCGCGCGCCTCAAGGGCCCCGAGCGGCCGCTGAACACGATCGCCGACCGCATGGAGGTCCTGGCGGCGATGGAGATGGTCGACGCCGTGGTCGCCTTCGGCGACGACACCCCGGCGCGCCTCGTCGAGCGCATCACGCCCGACGTCCTCGTCAAGGGCGAGGACTGGGCGGACAAGGGCGTCGTCGGGCGCGAGTGGGTCGAGCAGCACGGGGGTCAGGTCGTGCTCGCGCCGCTGGTTGCGGGCCGCTCGACCACGCGCCTCGTCGATCGGATGAAGGGCGGAGTCGAGCAGGGCAAGGAGAACTGAACGCGTGCGAGTCCTCTTCGTCTACCCGAACCTCAACACCCAGATGGGGTTCAACCACGGCCTGGCCTCGATTTCCGCCGTCCTCAAGGAGGCGGGGCACGAGACGACCCTCGTCAACTTGAACGAGAAGCTGCCGCCGGTGCCCACTTACGGAGAGGTCGCCGAGCGCATCCGGGAGTGGGAGCCGGAGCTCGTCGCCTTCTCCACGATCACCCAGCAGTACCCGACCGCCCGCGAGCTTGCCGAGTTCCTGCGCGCGGACTCCGAGTCCCGCGGCGAGGCGCTCCCGCCCTTGGTCGTCGGAGGCATCCACCCGACGCTCGTGCCGGCCGAGGTCATGGCCGACGGCGTCTGGGACTACGTCGGGATGGGGGAGTGCGAGCACGCGCTGCTGGCGCTCGTCGAGTCCCTCGAGCGCGGTGAAGCGCGCGACGACCTCGAGAACTTCCTGTGCTGGAAGGACGGCGTGCGCCCCGCGGAGGCCGCGGCCTCGCCGGTCGCGAGCGAGCACTGGGTCCACAACCCCGTCGGCGAGTTCCCCGAGCTGGCGGAGCTGCCCGAGCCCGATTACGACCTCTTCGAGACGGACCGCATCACGCAGAGCAAGGGCGGCTGGTTCAGCCTGATGTCGAGCCGCGGCTGCCCCTATCGCTGCAGCTACTGCCTGAACCACAAGATCATCGACCTCTATCGCGAGGACCTCGGCCGCGGCGTCGGCAAGCTGAACGCCTTCCGCTTCCGGCCCGCCGACAAGATGATGTCGGAGATTCGGGGCGTGCTCGAGCGCTTCGAGGGCATCGACACCTTCATCTTCGACGACGACCTCTTCACCCAGAACGTCGAGCACGCCCTCGAGCTGTGCGCGGCCTACGAGGCTTCCGAGGTCGACGTGCCCTTCGTCGTCAACGCCCACGTCAAGCGCCTCGACCCGCGCGTGGCGGAGGCCCTGGCCCGCGCCGGCGCGAAGATCCTCAAGATGGGCATCGAGTGCGGCTCCCAGCGCGTGCGCTCCAAGGTGCTTCAGCGGCACATGACGCGCAGCGACATCCTCGAGACCGTGGAGAGCGCCGAGGAGCACGGACTGCACACCTCGGCCTTCGTCATGATCGGCCTGCCGACGGAGACCCGCGACGAGCGCCTGGAGACGGTCGACGTGCTCGCGGAGTCGCGGGTCGGGCGCTTCCGCTGCTCCTACTTCTTCCCCTTCCCGGGCACCGACTCTTGGCGCATGTCGATCGAGGCCGGCCAGGTCGACCTCGACCAGCTCGCGAAGCAGACGACCTTCACCGACGCCAGCGCCCTCGACTTCGGGGCCGAGGAGAATCTCTTCATCGCCAAGCTCGGGCGCTGCCTGCCCTGGTTCGTCAACGCCCGCCTGGAGCACTTCGCGCCGGCCGCGGCCTCCGCCCGCTACCGGCCGCTGGTCGAGCGGGTGCTGGCGATGGACGCGGCGGAGTGGGAGGCCTTCGCGCCGGGGGTCGTCGAGCTCGACCGAGAGCTCTCGCGTGCGGCCGTCGAGGCGGGGGAGCTGCACTACGCCATCCGCTACAACGACTTCATGGGCGTGCGCTCGGACTATTTCCTGGCCGAGGAGGCCGGCCGCGAGTGGTTCACGGCCGCCGCGCGCCCGACGACCGAGGAGGTGGAGCTCGCGGCCGAGGCCCAGGGGAGCTGCCCGTGAGCCGCCCGGCGCTGCCGGACTTCACCGGCCTCGCGGTCGCGGTGCTCGGGGACCTCGTGGCGGATCACTACCTCCACGCCGAGCCCACGCGCCTCTCCCGCGAGGCTCCGGTGATGGTGCTGCGGCACCGGGCGGAGCAGCTCGGGGCCGGCGGGGCCGCCAACGTGGCCCGCAACCTGGCCGCCCTCGGCGCGCGCGTCAGCGTCTTCGGCGCCGTCGGCCGCGACCGCTCGGGTCGCGAGCTCGTGCGCCTGCTCGAGGACGAGGTCATCGACTGCGCAGGCGTGCGCAGCGAGGTGGGCTGGACGACGCCGACCAAGACGCGCGTCCTGGCCGCCGAGGCCCGGCGCTTCCCCCAACAGGTTCTGCGCATCGACCGCGAGCCCGAGGCCGGCCTCGACGCCGCCGTCGCCGCGGGGCTCGCCGAGGAGCTCCGCGGGCGCGCGTCGGAATTCGACGCCCTCTTGCTCTCCGACTACGACTACGGTCTCGTCGGCCCCGCCCTCCTGCCCGCCGTGCGGGCCTTCGATCGCCGGGAACGGGTCGTCGTCCTCGACCCGCGTCAGCAGCTCGGCGGCCTCGGTCCCCTGCGCGCGGTCACTCCGAACGTGGGCGAGCTGGCGCGCTTCACGGGCCGCTCGGAGGCCGAGCTGGACGAGCCCTCCGCCCTGCGCGCCGCCGCGCGCGAGCTCCAGGGCCGGCACGAGCTCGCCTACCTGCTCGTCACCCGCGGCAACCTCGGCATGGCCCTCTTCGGCCCCGAGCTCGAGCCCGCCGGCGTCGCCGTGCCGGCCTCGGGCGAGGGGGAGGTGACCGACGTCAGCGGCGCCGGCGACACGGCCGCCGCGGTCTTCGCCCTGGCCCTCGCGGGCGGCGTCGACCCGGTCGGGGCCATGCGCCTCGCCAACGCCGCCGCGGGCGTCGTCGTGATGGAGAACGGCACGGCGGTCTGCACGCGGGCCGAGCTCGAGGGGGCGCTGGTCACGAGCCCGCCGGCCGCGCGCCTCTCGGCCGGGCCCCGTTCATGAGCGACGGGGCCCTCGAGAGTCGCGAGGCCGTGGCCGCCGAGGTCACCGCCTGGCGGGCCGAGGGCCTGCGCGTCGTGCTCGCCAACGGCTGCTTCGACCTCCTGCACGTCGGGCACCTGCGCTACCTCCAGGACGCCGCGAGTCGCGGAGACCGCCTCGTCGTCGCGATCAACACCGACGCTTCGGTACGCCGCCTCAAGGGCGAGGCGCGGCCCTTCATGCCGGCCGAGGAACGCGCCGAGCTCCTCGCGGGCCTCGCCTGCGTCGACCGCGTGTTCCCCTTCGACGAGACGGACCTCGAGGCGACCCTGCGCGCCCTGCGTCCGGACGTCCACGCCAAGGGGACCGACTACACGGCCGAGAGCGTGCCGGAAGCCGCCGTCGACCGCGAGCTCGGGATCGAGGTCGCGATCTGCGGCGACCCGAAGACCCGCTCCAGCAGCGAGCTCCTGAACCGGCTGACGGAATCGAGCGCCGACGACTGAGCGGCGCTCGAGGGCGGAATCTCGCCACTTTCCGCCATCGGAGGTTGAGTGACGAGATCAAAGGCGTAGACCAGGGAGGCATGAGCCCCAGCGCCCATGCCTTCGAAGTCGTGGAGGGGGTCGTGGAGTCGTCCGACCCAGGTGCGCCCGCCCGGGAGCCGGGCGCTCGGCGGCCAGCCGAGGCCGAGGACCAGGCGACCGAAGCTGGTCCCGAGAGCCCGCAGCGTCGCGAGCGCCGGGAGCACGTGGAGCGCGAGCGCCGCGCCCGCGGCCCGGGGATCGGCCTGGTGGGCTTCGCGATCGCGACCTGGGGCGCGATGTGCGGCATCGGTGGCGGGCTCTTCGCCGTGCCGACGCTGCACTACGTCTACCGCTTCGACCTGAAGCAGTCGGTCGTCACCTCCCTCTCCCTCGTGGCGGCCACGACGATCTCCGCCACCCTGACCGAGAGCCTGCGGGCGGACAGTCGCATCGACTGGGCGCTCGTCGCCTGCCTGGTGGTCGGTTCCCTGCTCGGGGCCCAGCTCGGCTTCCGCGTCGCGCAGCGCATCGAGACGCGCCTCTTGAAGGCGATCTTCAGCGTGCTCCTGCTGTTCGTCGGCATCCGCATCCTCGGTTGGCTGCCGGAGAGCCTGGCGGCCTCCGGCCCGCAGGACCCGGCGCCTGAGCTCGGCACCCCCGAATACGTCTTGGGCCTCGTGATCGGCCTGGGGGGCGGCTTCGTCGCGCCCATGCTCGGCATCGGAGGCGGCCTCGTCGCCGTACCCGCCCTGCTGTTCGCCATCCCCGGCCTGGGGCACCTCGGCGCGCGGGCCTGCTCGATGGCGATGGGCACCGTGACCTCCACGCGCTCGATGCTGCTCTACTTCCGCGCCGGTCAGCTCGACCTCCGCCGCTCGGCGACCTTCGCCTTCGGCGCGGCGGCAGGCGCCTTCCTCGGCGTGCAGATCGTGCACGTGCCCGGCGTGGCGGAGGTGGCGAAGAAGATGCTGGCGGTGACCCTGCTGCTGGTCGCGGCGCGCTTCGCGGTGGACGTGTTGCGCGGGGGCAAGGCAGACGTTCGCGAGTGAGGGGAGAAGCGTAGGACCCTCCAGGGCCCTCCTCGCGGGGCGAGCGTTGCCCGAGCTCTTCGCGCGTTGTGCCCCCAGGAGGTCCGTGTTCCAATCGACACGCCCGTCTCCAGGCTCCTTTCCGACCCGCCTGGAGCGAGGTCGAAGAAGGAGCACGAGAGAAGTGAGCAGCCGCGTCAGGACCCGCAGTCGACCCCGATGCCGATGGAGCTCGCCCGGGAGCGGCTTGGTCGTTCTCCTCGCGTCCGGCGCGGCGTCGGCCAGCGCTCCGCTCCAGTTCCCGGCGTCCGTGGAGCTCGCCGACCCCGTGGGCGCCGCCGTGACCCGGCTCCGGGGCGGGAGTGGCCCCGCTTACGCCGGGACGGACGTCGCGGCCTGCGGAGACGTCAACGGCGACGGCTGGAACGACTTCGCCCTCAGCGCGCCGCGGGAGGACGACGGCTCCGATTTCCACGGCCACTGCTTCGTCCTCTTCGGAGGGCCCGCCCTAACGGGCGCCGAGGAGGTCGACCTCCACGCCCTGGACGCCTCGACGGGCTTCGAGGTCACGACCGGCCAGGACGACGTCCATCTGGGGACCAGTGTCGCCTGCGCCGGTGACGTGAACGCCGACGGCTTCGAGGACCTGCTCATCGGCTCGCAGCACCCCACGGGGCGCGCCTACGTCGTCTTCGGTCACCCGCAGCTCGGCAGCGGAGGCGCTGTCGACGTCTCCTCATTGGACGGGAGCGACGGCTTCGAGATCCGCATCACGAGCTCGGACAGCGACTTCGGCAAGACCGTCGCCGGCGTCGGGGACGTCAACGACGACGGGATCGACGACCTGCTCGTCGGGGCCGAGGACCACGGGAGCGTTCCCCTCTTCTTCGGCCAGTTCGCCGACCCGGAAGGCCTGGCCGTCGGCGACCTGAACCAGGACGGGGCCCTAGACGTCGTCGTCGCGAACGGCGCCGTGCGCTCCTTCGAGGTCCTCTTCGGGAACGGGGCCGGCGGCTTCGGCCCCCCCGTGCAGCACCTCGCTCCGGACAACGACGCGGTCCAGGGGGTCCTGCTCGACGACTTCGATGGCGACGGGATCCGGGAGCTCGTGCTGGCGACGGTCCAGGAGTCCGATCTCGAAGGGCGCCTGGCCGTCTACGCGAACGACGGCAGCGGCGACTTCGCGGCAACGCCCCAGTTCGTCTCGGGCTTCGGGCTCGAGCGCATTTGGATGGCGTCGGGGGACGTGGACGGCGACGGGGACCGCGACCTCGTCCTGGCTTGCAGCAACCATGCCTCGCCGCCGGTCAGTCCCGCGGAGCTGCACGTGCTCCGCAACGACGGAGGCGGGGCCTTCGTCCCGCGCCTGGCGGCGGTCTTGCCGATGACGACCCTCGAGTCGATCTCCCTCGGCGACCTGGACGACGACACCGACCTCGACGTGGTCGTCGTCTACGACTCGCAACGCAGGATCGTCCTCTTCGAGAACGGCGGCACCGGCAACCTGAGCGAGGTCCTGGCCCTGGGGGATCCGTCGAACGTCGGAGACGCCCGGGTCGCGGACGTGAACGGCGACGGGCTCGCGGACCTCGTCTGCGACCGGGGGACCTGGATCCCCGGCGCGGGCCCCTTCCAGTTCGAGGAAGCCGTCACGGTGGGGGGAATCAGCCCTGCCGGCTACTGCCTCGCCGACTTCGACGACGACGGTCTCCTCGACTACGCCAGCGCGGACGACGGCCCGTCCTACGACGGCCTGGTCGTGATGCGGGGAGCTTCGACGGGGGGATTCGCGGAGCCCTTCACCTACTCCGCGCCCGGCGACAACCTCTGGCTCGACTCGGGCGACTTCGACGGTGACGGCGACCTCGACGTCGTGACGCTCGACCGGCACGACGGCCGCGTGCGGGTCTACACCAACTACGGCGACGGGACCTTCGACTCCGACTGGACGGGGCGGGCCTTCGTGATCTTCGGCGGGCCGAGCCTGGGGGCCGGGGGCTCGGTCGTCGCCGCGAGCCAGGCCGGCTTCCGCATCCGGGGGCCCCACGGGAGCGCCATGCTCGGGAGGACCGTGGCCGGTCTGGGGGACGTGAACGGCGACGGGATCGCGGACTTCGGGGTCACGGCCTCGGGGGACTCTTCGGGCTTCGCCGGTGGCGGCGCCCTCTACGTCTTCTTCGGCAATTCGGCTTGGGACGAGGCAACCATCGTGGACTGCCGGGAGCTCGCCCCGCCGGCGGGCTTCGTGCTGCGAGGCCCCGGGCCCGGGGAGTTCCTGGGAACGGCCCTCGCCGGCGGAGCGGACTTGGATCAGGACGGCGTGGACGACCTCTGCCTGAGTTCGGCTTACGTCTCGCCCGAAGGGCGGCCGGAGTCCGTGGGGAGGGCCTATGTCCTCTTCGGCTCGCCCTCGCTCGGCGTGGCTCCGATCTCGCTCTCGAAACTCGGCGCCCCTGACGGTCTCGTCCTGGACGGCTTCGGGGAAGGGGATCGCACGGGGATCTCGGTCGCGATGGGCCGCGACGTGAGCGGAGACGGCCGGCCCGACCTCCTGATCGGCTCGCGGGTCACGGGCGGAAGCCCTTCGGCCCACCTCGTCTACGGCGGGCCGAGCCTGCGCGCCTTGTCGGAGCTGAACCTGGGCAACCTCCCACTCACGCGGGGAGCGGCCTTCGTGCCGGTCACGGGCGACGACCAGCTGGGCGCCGCTGTCGCCTTCGTCGGTGACGTCGACGGCGACGGGACCGGGGACTTCGTCCTGGGCGCGCCCCGGGCCGAGACGCCCCTCGGGAACCGCTTCGGCTACCAGGCCGGCGAGGGCTACCTCGTCTTGGGGATCCCCCGCTACTGGAGCGTGCCCTTCTGCTCTGGCGACGGGACGGGCACCCCTTGTGCCTGCACCAGCGGTCAGAGCGGCGCGGGCTGCGCGAACTCGACGGGCATGGGAGCGAAGCTCGCGGGCACCGGAGCCCCGCTCGTGGCGGAGGACGAGCTGCGGCTGGACGTATTCCGCAGCGTGCCGGGCGGGCTGGGCATCCTGATCCAGGGGGCCGCCGCCAACGGCGGAGGGGCGGGTAACCCCTTCGGCAACGGGCTCCTCTGCGTGTCTCCCTCCGCTCGCTGGCCCGTGATGCAGGCGAGCGCCGTGGGCAACCTCAGCTACGGCCCCGACCTCCTGGGCGCCCACCCGCAGGTGCGCGTCGGCGACACTCTCTTCTACCAGTGGTGGTACCGGGACACGCAGGATCCCTGCGGTGGAGGCTTCAACCTCTCCAATGGCTGGCAGGTGACCTGGAGGTAGTCGCGCGGGCCGCAGCGATTCGACTCAGGGATCGCTGCGCAGCTCGGGCCTCCAGCTCGGCTGCGCGTCCCGCTCCAGCTCGACCCCGAGCAGCGTCGCCCGCAGGAGCTCGATCGGAATCGCGTTCTCCCGCAGCACGGCGTCGTGGAAGGCCTTGCGCTCCATCACGCCTCCGCCGACCACCTCGCGCGCCAGGGCGCGGAGCTGAAGGGCGCCGATCAAGTAGCCGCACTGGTAGAGGGGCGAGTAGCCGTCGCCGACGTAGCGGCGCACCTCGCTCGTCGCGCCCTCGCGTTCGTGGCCGACGCGCTCGACGAGGAAGTCGATCATCTCCTCCGGCCTCATCTCCCCCAGGTGGAAGCGCAGGGAGACGACGATGCGCGCGGCGCGGTGCTTGCGCCAGAAGAGCATGCCGACGCGGTCCTCGGGGGACTTCGCCCAACCCTCGTCCCACTCGAGGAGCTCCCAGTAGAGGGCCCAGCCCTCGACCAGGAAGGGAGTGCGGAAGAGGAGCCGGTGCGTGGCGTGGCGGCGCGCCATGAAGCCCTGCAGGTGGTGGCCGGGGATCAACTCGTGGGGCGTCACCGCGCGGGTGAAGTGGCGGTTGTTGCCGCGCAGGCTCATGCGCTTGCGCTCGAGCTCCATGCCCGCTGTCGGATAGGCGACGAGCATTCGCTGGCGGTTGTATGCCGCGAAGGGCAGGGTGCGCTGCCCGGCCTCGGAGATCATCTCGACGCGCCAGGTCTCCTCGCAGAGGGGCGGGATCGTGACGAGATCGCGCTCCTTCAGGAAGGCGATCATCTCGCGCGCCTGGGCTGCGACGAGCTCGTCCTGCTCGCCGGGGGGCACGTGGGCGGCCTTGACCTCCGCGAGGGCGGCGCGCCAGTCGTCCCCATGGCCCATCTCGGCCGCGGCCTCGGCCAGGAGCTCGTCGCAGCGCGCGAGCTCCGCCTCGCCGACGGCGATCAGCTCCTCGGGGGTGTAGGCCAGCCACTCGTGGGCCAGGTCGCGTTCGAGACCGGCGCGGCCGATGGGGTCGCCGACGAGGGGGTCGTCGTCCTCGCCCTTCTGCTCGGCGACCTCCTCGCGCAGGTGCTTCGCGAGGGCGTCGAGGGCGTCGCGCGCGGCGCCGAAGGGCTCCTCGCACCACCAGGAGAAACCGGGGTCGTAGTCGGCGTAGTGGTCGTGCCAGGTGGAGAGCAGGCCCACGAGGTGGTCGAGGCGGCGGGCGAGGCGCAGGGCGCGCGACGGCTCGAGCTCGACGGGCTCCTCGGCGGGGTCCTCGGCGGGGTCGTCCCCATCATCGTCCTCGGGCGTGGCCTGCAAGCGCTCCCGCAGCTCCTCCGCCTGCTCCGCGACCTCCGCCAGCACCTCGGCCGCGCCCTCGGCGTCCACGGGCGCGAGGCGCCAGCGCGCTCCCTCGAGCTCGAAGACCGCAGGGGTGAAGGGCAAGAGCTCCGCGTCCGCCGCGGCCAGCTCGGCGACCTCCGCGCGCAGGGCGGCCTCGTAGTCGAGCTCCGCTTGCAGCAGCAGGTGGTCCACGCGACCCCCGACGTCGAGGGCCTCGAAGTCCGCCTGCGCGAGGCGCGTGCGCCAGTCGTCCTCGAAGGCGGTCAAGCGCGCGAGGCGCTCGGGGGAGGCCTGCATCGAGTAGAAGGAGCGCAGGTCCTCACGGTCGGTGGCGTAGCGCTCGACGGCGGCTCGGAAGGAGCTCGAGGCCGCGGGCGGAGTCGGTGCGGCCTGCAGCGGCGCGGCGCAGGCCGTCGTCGGGGCCGCGAGGGGCGCCATGGCGAGGAGGAGGTGGAGGCGGATCATGGGGGAAGGCCCGGATTCGGGGGCTTCAGTTGACGGAGGGCTCGGGGCCGTGGTCCTCGGGGAGCTGGGCGGCCACCTGGTCCTCGACCGCGCCGCGGCGCGGGAATCTCACCACGAGCATCAGGATCAACCCGACGAGGTGCATGCCGAGAACCAGCGCGAACATCGACTGCAAGCCTCCCAGCGCATCGCTGAACCCGAGGACCCACGCCCCGAGGCTGATCCCGAGGTTGTGCGTCGCCATGTAGAGCGTGAACTGGGTCGCGGCGACGCGCGGGTCGCACAGCCGCATGGAGATCGGCAGGGAGACGACGGTGAGGAGGTTGCTCAGGCAGTACCAGGTGTAGACGAAGGTCGTGAAGTGGCCCGCATTGCCCCAGTGGTCGACGCTGAACCACATCGCCGCGCTCATGGCCATGAAGGCGACGAACATCGCGATCGTCGACTTCTTCGCCCCGTAGCGGTCTCCGAGCCAGCCGCCGAGGGTCATGGCGAGGACGCCGCTCACGAGCAGCGCCAGACCGACGACGCTCGTGACCTCCCTCTCGGTCCAGCCGACCTCGCCGGTGCCGATCAGCGGGGTCGCCCCCTTGAGGACCCCGTAATGGAAACCGCGCACGAGGAGCACGGGGATCCAGAGCAGGCTGAGGATCCGGATCATCGAGGTGAAGGAGCCCTTGAGGATCGGGCCCCAGGCGCCGAGATGGATCTCCTCGTTGCGCGGGTGGGTCGCACCCGCGCTCCAGGGCAAGAGCCTCTCGCCGGGGCGCTCCCGGAGCGTGAGCACGAAGAGCGTGATCAGGCCGATGAAGCCGGCGGAGAAGAGGTAGGCCGCCGAAGGTCCGAAGTTGGCGATCATGACACCCGAGAGCCATGTCGTGGCCGCCATGCCGATCGACTGGCCGCCGAACATCATCCCGCTGGCCCGCGCGCGCTCCGCCTCCTCCATGATGTCGACGGCGAGCCCGTCGACCGCGACGTCCTGGAAGGCCGTCGCCACGTTGACGGCGAAGCCGGCGACGCCGAGCAACAGGATCTCGTCGGCCTCCGGTCCGACGGCCGCGCACCCGCAGAGCAATAGGACCATCAGGAGCTGCGCGCCGATGATCCAGATCCGCCGCCTGCCCATGGCGAGGAGGGTGTAGCGGTCCATGATGAAGCCGTTGACCAGCTTCAACGTCCACGGCAAGGCCGTGAGGCCGAGGACGTAGCCCACGTCCGAGGCGTCCGCGCCATTGGCGGCCATCCAGGCGGGGATCGCGCTCCAGAAGAGCCCGATCGGCACGCCCTGTGCAACGTAGAGGACGAAGAGCGTGAACAGCCGCAGCGGCCGGCTCTCGGAGAGGATCCGGCGCCCGGGGGTGGCAGCGCGTGTCACGGGTGGCTTCGGCTCAATTCATCTCCTGGGCTCCGCGCGACGGGCGGCGCCTCCTCTTCCTCGCCTCGGAGCCGAGGCGGGTGGGGCCCAAGCATACGGGGCCGCGGCGGCGAGGACGCACTATCCTGAGGCCGTGATCCAGCTCCACGACTCGGGCGCCTTGCGGGCGCACTGCGCGGCCCACCGCTTCGACCCCGCCGCCGGGCGGCGCGTCGCGCGCGCGGTCCTGCGCCACGGGCGCAGCTTCGAGGAGGCCCTCGCCGCCTCGTCCCAGCCCGTCCCTGCGAGCTGGAGTGCGGGCCTGGGCCGCGACCTCCTCGAGCGGGTCGCGCGGGAGGACAGCGAGCTCGACGGCTCGACGAAGCTCCGCTGGCGCACGGCGCGCGGCGCGACCTTGGAGAGCGTCCTGCTGCGCATCGCTTCCGGGCGCACGACCCTGTGCCTCTCGATCCAGAGCCGCTGCCCCGTGAGCTGCGCCTTCTGCGCCTCGGGGGGTCCGGGGCCGGTCCCGCGCCTCGGGCTGGACGAGCTCCTCGAACAGGTCGTGCGGGCGCGGCGGCTGCTGCGCGCCGAAGAGCGCGCCTTGCGCAACCTCGTCTTCATGGGGGCCGGCGAACCGCTGCTCGAGGAAGCTCTGCTCTTCGCAGCCCTCGAGCGCCTGACCGACCCCGCGGGCTTCGGCTTCGCGCCGCGCCAGATCACCGTCTCGACCGTCGGTCTGCCGGCGGGCATGGAGCGCCTCGCGCGACGCTTCCCCGGCGTGCGCCAGGCCCTGAGCCTGCACGCCGCGCGGCCGGAGGTGCGTCAGCGCCTGATCCCGCTCGCGCGCCGCCACGGCCCCGCCGAGCTGCGCGAGGCCGTACGGCGGGTGGGGGAGATCACGGGCGGCCAGGTCCTGGTCGAGGTCCTGCTCCTCGCGGGCCTGACCGACCGACCGGAGGACGAGGAGGCCCTGGCGCGCTGGCTCGAGGGGCTGCCCGTGCTGCTGAACCTCATCCCCTACAACCGCGCCGCCGGAGCGGATCCCGCCCTGCTTCCCACCCCCCTCGCGGCCTGTGAGGCCCTGGCGCAGCGCTTCCGCGCGCGCGGCGTGCCGACGACCTTGCGGCGGAGTCTCGGGCCCGACATCGACGCGGCCTGCGGGCAGCTCGCCGCAGAGGGCGTTCCACCTTGAGTTCCCGCGGAAGGGCGCGAGAATGTCGCCCTTCCCGGCCAGAGCCCATTCGACTCGACGAAGAGGGCCGAGCGGGCCGGGGCCCATCGACGTGACCGAAGAGATCCAGAACGAGCCTGTCGCGCGCGACTTCGTCCGCAACCGCATCGCCGAGGACGTGGCCGCGGGCAAGAACGGTGGGAGCGTCGTGACTCGCTTTCCCCCCGAGCCCTCGGGCTACCTGCACATCGGCCACGCCAAGGCCCTGAGCCTGAACTTCCAGGTGGCCGAGGAGTTCGGCGGGCAGTGCAACCTGCGCTTCGACGACACGAACCCCTGCAAGGAGGAGGAGGAGTACGTCGAGTCGATCCAGCGCGACATCCGCTGGCTGGGCTACGACTGGGGGGACAAGCTCTTCTACGCCTCCGACTACTTCGAGGAGCTCTACCAGTACGCCTTGCGGCTGGTCGAGTCGGGAGACGCCTACGTCGACGACCAGACGGCGGAGGAGATGGCCGCCGGGCGCGGCACGGTCAACGAGTCCGGCGTGGACAGTCCCTTCCGGGCGCGCTCGGTGGAGGAGAACCTCGACCTCTTCCGCCGCATGCGCGCCGGGGAGTTCCCCGACGGGTCGAAGGTGCTGCGGGCCAAGATCGACATGGCCTCGCCAAACCTCAACCTGCGCGATCCCGCCCTCTACCGCATCCGCAAGGTGCCCCACGACCGCACGGGGGACGCCTGGCCGATCTACCCGATGTACGACTGGGCCCACGGCCAGTCGGACTCGATCGAGGGCGTGACGCACTCGCTCTGCAGCCTCGAGTTCGAGAACCACCGCCCGCTCTACGACTGGTTCCTCGAGAAGCTCGGCGTCCACCACCCACAACAGATCGAGTTCGCGCGCCTGAACCTCTCCTTCCAGATCCTCTCGAAGCGCTACATGGTGCAGCTCGTCGACGAGGGCCTGGTCGACGGCTGGGACGACCCGCGCATGCCGACCATCGCCGGCCTGCGGCGCCGCGGCTACACGCCGGAGGCCATCCGCGCCTTCCTGAAGGGCATCGGCGTGGCGAAGTTCAACAGCACGGTCGAGATGGTGCTGCTCGAGAACGCCCTGCGCAGCGAGCTGAACAAGACTGCCCCACGGGTGATGGGCGTGCTCGACCCCCTCAAGGTCGTCATCACGAACTACCCGGAGGGGCAGACGGAGGAGCTCGAGGCGGTCAACAACCCCGAGGACGCCTCCGCCGGCACGCGCCAGGTGCCTTTCTCGCGCGAGCTCTACATCGAGCGCGACGACTTCCGCGCCGATCCCCCCAAGAAGTTCTGGCGCCTCGCGCCGGGCAACGAGGTGCGCCTGCGCTACGCCTACTACGTCACCTGCACCGACTTCGTCACCGACCCGGCCACGGGCGAGGTCACAGAGGTCCACTGCACCTACGACCCCGAGACCCGCGGGGGGGACTCGCCTGACGGACGCAAGATCAAGGCGACCATGCACTGGGTGTCCGTGCCCCACGCCTTCGAGGCCGAGGTGCGCGTCTACGACCACCTCTTCCGGCACCCGAACCCGATGGAGTTCCGCAAGGGCGGCAGCTTCAAGAACCACCTCAACCCGGAGTCGAAGCGAGTCATCGAGCGCGCCATGCTCGAACCCTCTCTGGCGAACGCCACCCCCGGGCAGCACTTCCAGTTCGAACGCCTCGGCTACTTCTGCGCCGACAGTGAGGACTCGGCGCCGGGGGCGCCGGTCTTCAATCGGGCGGTGGCCCTGCGCGACTCCTGGGCGAAGATCCAGAAGCAGGGCAAGTAGGCCGCGAGTGAGCTACGGCCTCGGTCGCGGGTCCGGGGCGGGCGGGAGTCGGCGCGTCGCGTGCAGCTCGAAGTCGTCGAAGTTCATGAGCGGGATCCCGTCGCTGCCGACGAATGCGATCGCGAGGCGATGGCCCTGGATCGAGGCCGGCAAGGGGTCGGGGGCCTCCCACACGAGGTGCCAGGGGAGCATGAGTCCCTCGGAGCCGAAGGGCGGGTGGAGGCCGCTCGTCAGCGCCAGGGTGGTGACGCCCGGCGTGCCGGGGATCGCCAGCGTCTTCGCGTCGGGGGTGGCCAGGAGGGCGACGTAGACCCCGTCGCCCGGCTCCCACGCGCCGTTGCCGCAGAGGAAGTCGAGGCGGTAGCGCACTCCCGGCCGCACTCGAGCGCGCAAGGTCTGCTGGCTCCACTGGTGGTGGGCCATGGCGACGTACTGTCCCCCGTGTCCGGTCACCCAGGGTTGACCCTGGAGGCTCGTCGGCGGGTGCAGGACTCCCGCGTTGAGGGTGGGCTGCCCGGGAGGCAGGTAGGTGCGCCAGCCGAGCACCTCCACGGGGTCGTCGAAGCTCACCGGCTCGTAGAAGCTCGGGCGGGTCCCGACGGGGACGCCGGCACCGCCCATGCCGTTCGTCCACTCGCCCGGAGCGAGGGGACGCGAGGTCTGCTCGAATCCGGGGTTGACGATCGGGATCCTCCAACGCGTCGGCGAGGAGACCTGCGTCGGGGAGCCGGAGAGGAGGAGCGGGGCGAGGAGCAGGGCGAGCATGGGGACCTCCGGGTCGGGGGCTCCAGCTTAGCCCGGCGCCCCGAGGGCGGGGCGAATGTAAAGGTCCGCGCTCGAGCCTGGCCGGACTTCAGAGCAACCGCGTCCCAGGGGGCACCTCGCCGTCCACCGCGCAGAGGTGAACGCGACCCTCTTCGTCGTGGAAGCCCGTCACCAGGCACTCGCTCATCAAGGGCCCGATTTGCTTGGGGGGGAAGTTCACCACCGCGACCACGAGGCGCCCGACGAGCTCCTCGGGTGTGTAGAGGTCGGTGAGCTGGGCGCTCGACTTCCGGAGACCGAGCTCCGGCCCGAAGTCCACCCGCAGGACGTAGGCCGGCTTCTTCGCCTCGGGGAAGGCCTCGGCGGCGAGCACGCGGCCCACGCGCAGCTCGACCTTGGCGAAGTCCTCCCAGGCGATGGGGGCGCCGGTCATCGCGACGTTCTCAGGCGTAGATGCCCCGCAGCGCGTCCGCCGCGGCGACGCGCTTCACCGCCAGCATGCTGGCCGCCATGCGCAGGCGCACGTTGCGCTCGTCGGTCAGCTTGGTGCAGGAGTTCCAGGCCTCCGTCATGAAGCGCCGCAGGCGCTTGTTGATCACGGGATGGATCCATGCGTAGCCCATGCGGTTCTGCACCCACTCGAAGTAGCTCATCACGACGCTCCCGCCGTTGGCGAGGATGTCGGGCACGATCGGGATGCCCTTCTCGTGGTGCAGGATGTGGTCCGCCTTGGCGGAGACGGGGCCGTGGGCGCCCTCGAGGATGAGCTTGCAGTCCACCCCGTGGGCGTTCCGGGAGTTGATGGCATTCGCCACCGCGCAGGGAATCAGGACGTCGCACTCGGTGGCGAGGAGGTCGGCGTTGGTGCCGTGCTCGCAGGGGCCCGAGTACTCGTTGAGGGGGCCGCACTCCCGGCGCCACTGGATGATGCTGGGCACGTCCAGCCCGTTGCTGGACAAGAGTGCGCCCGAGACGTCCGAGATGCCGATGATGCGGTGCCCGTCGGCGGCCAGGATGCACGCCAGGTTGCCGCCGACCGTCCCCGCGCCCTGGATCACGATCCGCAGCGGGCCGCCGGCGAGGCCGTGGCGCTCGCAGGCCAGGCGCAGAATGACCCGCAGGCCCTGGGCCACGGCGTCCTCGTGGCCGAGGGTGCCGCCCATCGAGGTCGGCTTGCCGGTCACGGCGGCGTTCTCGGTTACCCGGCGGTGGGAGGAGACCGTGTCCATGATCCAGGCCATGACCTCCTCGCCGGCGTTGATGTCGGCGGCGAAGACGTCGCGGTCGGCGCCGATGTCCTCGGAGAGGCAGGCGGTGTAGCGGCGCACGGCGCGCTCGATCTCGCCCTTGGAGTGGCGCGGCGCGTTGATGCGGATGCCCCCGGCGCTCCCGCCGAAGGGCACGTTGAGCACCGCGCACTTCCAGGTCATCCAGGCCGCGATGGCGCGCAGGTCGTCGAGGCGCAGGCCCTTCTCGAGGCGCAGGGGGCCGAGGAAGGGGCCGAGGCCCGCGTTGTGCTGGATCCGGTAGCCGTCGAAGACGGCCAGCGAACCGTCGTCGAGGCGCACGGGGATCGACACCGAGATCTCGCGGTCGGGCTTGCGCAGCACCGCGTAGCTGTCGCGGTCGATGCCGATCAGGTGGGCGGCCTCGTCGAAGCTCGCCATCATCGTGGCGAAGGGCGTCTCCTCGTTGAGCCGCGGGGTGCTGGGCAGGAGGTCCTCCAGGGCGTCCTCCAGGTGCGGGGCGCCCGCGGGCAGCCCCTCTCGTCCTTCCGCGCCTCCGCTGGCCGCCTCGCCTCGGATGGGGGTCGGCATCAACCGAAGACCCCGCGCATGCGGTAGACGTTCGCCACGCGCTCGATGGCGAGCACGTAGGCCGCCGTGCGCATCGAGACCGAGTGCTTCTTGGCCGTCTCGTTCACGTCGTTGAAGGCCTTGACGATGGCCTGCTCCAGGCGCGTGTTGACCACCTCTTCGGTCCAGAAGTAGCCCATGCGGTCCTGGACCCACTCGAAGTAGCTCACCGTGACCCCCCCGGCGTTGGCGAGGATGTCCGGGACCACCGTGATCCCGCGGTCGTCGAGGATCGCCTGCCCCGCGGCCGTCGTGGGGCCGTTGGCGCCCTCCACGATCAGCCGGGCCTGGACCCGATCGGCGTTGCGGGAGGTGATCTGGTTCTCCGTGGCGGCCGGGACCAGCACGTCGCAGTCCATGAAGATCTGGTCCGCGTTCGAGACGGACTCGGCTTCGTCGTAGCCCTCCAGTCGCCGGTGCTTCTTCAAGTGGGCCAGCACCTGGGGCACGTCGAGGCCGTTCTCGTTGTGGATCGCCCCGTACATATCGGAGAGGGAGACGATCTTGTAGCCCTCGCGGTACAGGAGCAGGGCACCGATGCCGCCCACGTTGCCGGAGCCCTGAACGATGACGCGCGTGTTCTCGGGGCGCCGCCCGAGCTTCTTCATCGCTTCGCGGCAGACGAGCATCACGCCGCGCCCGGTCGCCTCGCGCCGGCCGCGGCTGCCGCCGATCGAGATCGGCTTGCCGGTCACGATCGCGGTGGTCGTCTTGCGGACGTGCATCGAGTAGGTGTCCATGATCCAGGCCATGGTCTGCTCGTCCGTGTTCATGTCCGGCGCCGGCACGTCGCGGTCCGGCCCCAGGATGTCCATGATCGAGGCCGTGTAGCGCCGCGTGATCTGCTCCAGCTCGCGCTTGGAGAGCTCGCGCGGATCGCAGATCACGCCGCCCTTGCCGCCGCCGAAGGGGATGTCGACCACGGAGCACTTCCAGGTCATCCAGGCGGAGAGTGCGCGCACCTCGTCGATGTTGACGTCGGGCGCGAAGCGGATGCCGCCCTTGCAGGGACCGCGCAGGAAGTTGTGCTGCACCCGGTAGCCGGTGAAGACCTTGGTGCTGCCGTCGTCCATGACGATCGGCAGCGAGACGGTCAGCTCGCGGTCGGGCCGGCGCAGCACCTCGCGCATGCCCTCGTCCAGGTTCAGCAGTTGCGCGGCCTCGTCGAAGAGCTGCGCCATCGAGAGGAACGGGTTGAACTCGTCCTGTTCCTGAGACGCCGAGACAGCGGCAGGAGCTTTCGACATCGATAGGGTGGTGGAGATCGCGTCGGAGGAGGGCTCGGGAGAGTCTGGAGCCCCGGCGATGACGGTTCATTCGAGGTTCCCCGGCCTCCCAGGGAAAGCCCCCATCCGGCTCTTTTTTTCGCGGGACCCCGGGGCGAATCTCCCTCGCCACCTCCCCGGAGGCGGCGCACAATCGCGCTCGCCGAGGAGTCGCATGAGCGCGTCGAGAGCGGAAGCCGGGGCGGAGGTCGCCCGAGCCCAGCTCGCTACGGGGGAGCCCCTCTCCCGGCGCGAGCTGGAGGCGCTGGCGACGGCCGAGCCCGAGGCCCTCCTGCGCCGGGGTCCGGGCCGCGAGACCTTTCGCTGGCCGGGGGCAGGCGGCCAGGAGCGGATCGTCAAGCGCTACCGCGGGGGGCCGCTCCTCGAGGGACTGCGCGAGCGCCTGGGGGGTGGTCCGGTGCGCACTCCCGCGCGCCGGGAGCACGACGCCCTCGCGGCCCTCTCCGCCGCCGGCCTCGCCGTCCCGCGGCCCCTCGGGCTCTTCGAACGCGGCGACCTCTCCCTGGTCGTCCTCGAGGGCGTCCCCCACGAGGAGAACCTCCGCCAGCGGCTCGAGCGGCGGCCTGCCGAGGCGCGGCGCTGGCTCGGACCCCTGCTCGAGCTGGTCCTCGGGCTGCACGGGGCGGGCTGGTACCACCGGGACCTCTACCTCGACCACTTTCTGATTCCGGGGAAAGGCCTGATTCCGGGGAAGGGCCTGATCCCGGAGCCCGCGGGAGCGAGCCCCCTGGTCCTGATCGACCTGGGCCGCGCGCGGCGCGACCCGAGGCCCCGCGAGCGCTGGTTCGTGAAGGACCTGGCGGCCCTGCGCCACTCGACGCCCGAGGGCGTGGAGGAGAGCCTCGCCCAGCGCTTCCTCCTGGACTGGGCGCGTGCCCGCGGCGTCGAGGGCCGCGCCGCCCGCCGTCGCCTCCGCGACCGGGTCCTGGCCAAGGCCGCCCGCATGGCGGCCCACCGACCGCGGGGCGGGACGAGCTGCGCCGGGCCGGAGCCTGGAGAGGGCGGGCCGTGAGCCGCGCGGGAGCCGCGTCGGGGCGCCTCGTCGTGCGGGGGCCGAATTGGGTCGGCGATCTCGTCATGGCCACGCCCGTGCTCGAGGCGGCGGCGCGCTCGGAGCGCTGGCGGGAGGCGCGCTTCCTGGTGCGCGCCCACCTCGCGCCCCTGCTCGCCGACGCACCCTGGTCCGACCGACTGGTGTCCCTCGCGAACCCGAGGGACGACGCCGCGCACTACCGCGCTCTGGGAGCCGAGGCGGTGCTCTTGCTCTCGAACTCCCTGGGCGCCGCCTGGCGCGCCTTCCGGGCTCGCGTGCCGATCCGGGCCGGGAGCGCCTTATCGGGCCGGCGCTGGCTCCTGACCCACGCCTGCGTGCCGCCGACCCGCGGCGGCCGGCGGCTCCCGGTGCCGACGGCGCACCTCCTGCGCGACGCGGCGGGCCTGGTCGGCCTCGAGCCGCCGGATCTGCACCCGCGCCTCTGGGTGCGCGACGCCCTCCGGGAGGAGGTGCGGAACGAGCTGCGCGACGCCGGTCTCGAGCCGGGCGAGGACTACGTCCTCTGCTGCCCCGGCGCGGCCTTCGGCGCGGCGAAGCTCTGGCCGCCCGAGCGCTTCGCCCGCGTCCTCGACGAGCTCGAGCAGCGCTTCGGCTGGCGCGCCGTGATCGGCGGCGGGCCGGGGGAAGAGCCGCTGATGAGCGCGGTCGCCGCCGCTTGCGACCACCGCGCCGTCGACCTCTCGAGCGCGCCGCGCGACCTCGAGCGCCTGAAGGCCCAGGTGGCCGACGCGCGGCTCCTGCTCGTCGGCGACTCGGGACCGCGCTGGGTCGCGGCGGCTTTCGACGTGCCTTGCGTCTCGGTCATGGGGCCCAACTTCCCCGAGCTGACCGCGACCTCCCTCGAGCGCTGCCGGGTCGTGCGCCGCGAGGGGCTCGAGTGCTCGCCGTGCCTCGAGCGACGCTGTCCCCTGGGGCACCACCGTTGCATGACCGAGCTCGAGCCGACAGAGGTGCTCGACGCCTGCCTCGGGGTCCTGGAGACGGCCTGATGGCGCGCCTCTCGAGCGAGGACGCGCTGCTCTTGCGCCTGCCGAGCTGGCTCGGGGACTTCGTCATGGCCGAGCCGGCGATCGCCGCGCTGGACGGAGCGCGTCGGGCGGGGCGCCTCGCGCGCCTGAGCCTGGCGGGGCCCGAGCGCTTCTTCGACCTCCTCGAGGGGCGCTTCGAGGGCGCCGCGCGCCTCGCGCCGGATGATGACTGGGGCGGGCACCACGCGGCGCTCTTCCTCGACGGCTCGGCGCGCGGCCCCTGGCGGGCATTGCGCGCCGGGATCGGCGCGCGCTTCGGCTGGCGCGGTGGCGGGCGCGGGGCGCTCCTGACCGACGGGCTGCGGCCGGCCCTCGAGCGCGGGCTGCCCGCTGTGGGGCGCGGTCGACGCGGGAGCTGGCCGCGCCGGCTGCCGCGACCCTTCGGGAGCGCCTGCGCCGAGCTGGTGGGCCTCGCCGGCGTGGCGGTCGTGGAGCGCGCGCCCCGTCTCGAGGCCGGCGTCGCGGCCCGTCGCTCCGCCGCCGCCCGCCGCCTCGAGCTGGGCCTCGCGGAGGGCGAGCCCTACGTCTTGGTGGACGCCTCGGCTCGCCCCGGCTCAGCCAAAGCGCCGCCCGCGGAGCTCTGGGTGGACGTCCTGCGCGAGCTCCGCGCCGGCGGGGCCCCCGCGCCGCTGCTCGTCGGTGCGCCGGGCGAGTCGGAGCTCGCGCGCCGCGTCGCCCTCGGGCTGGGAGAGCCAGAGACGCGGCTCTTCGACGAGCCGCCTCCGACCCTCGGTGAGCTCCTGGCGCTGGTCGAGGGTTGCGCGCTCTTCCTCGGCCCCGACAGCGGCCCTCGTCACCTGGCGGTGGCCGCCGGACGTCCGCAGGTCGTCCTCTGCGGCCCGACCGATCCGCGCCACACCGCTGACCACCTCGAGCGGGCGCGCGTCCTGCGGCGCGAGGTCGACTGCGGCCCTTGCCACCGCGAGCGTTGTCCGCTGCCCGCGGGGCCCGAGCACCTGGCATGCTTCGCGGGACTCGAGCCCCGGCGGATCGCGGCCGCGGCGCTCGAGGGGCTCCGGAGCTCCCGTCCCGCGGAGGCTCGGGCGTGAGCTGGACCATCCGTTCGGCGACTCCGACCCTCGCGGTGCCGGATCTCGAGCTAGGAGTCGAGGTCTACCGGCGGCTCGGCTTCGTCGAGCGCTGGCGCTTCCCCGGGCAGGCCGCGACCCACGTCGGCCTGGGCCGCGGCGAGTGCGAGCTGATCCTCTGCGCCTGCGAGCCGGCCGAGCGGGCCGAGGTTCTCTTCCGGGTCGACGACGTCGACGCCTGCCACCGGGAGGTGCTCGCCGGACGGGTCTGGGAGCTCGCCGCGCAGGTGGCGGGCCCCGCGACCGCACCGCGCCGCGCCCTGGCGCCTCCGCCGGTCCCCGAGGCGAAGCCCTGGGGCCGGCGCGAGTTCAGCGTGGTCGACCCCTGGGGACACCTCCTGAGCTTCGGCCAGGAGGGGTGAGGCCGGCGCGCTTCAGTCCCGCACGATCGCGTGGCAGTCCGTCGCGACGAGGCGCGCGTCGACGCGCACGTCGCGCGAGGGGTGGCGGCCTTCGAGGGCGACGATTCCGCTCGTGAGGGTCCACGGCGCCCGGGGCGGGACGACGACGACGTCGAGCAGCAGGGCCGCTTCGTCGTTGAGGTCGATCTCGAGGGGAAAGCGCCGCAGCGGACCGAGGGAGTCGAGCTCCCCGCGGGGGTCGGTCCAGGGCGCGGACTCCTCGTACTTCGGCGTGAGGTGGAGGTCGACGCCCCAGCGCATGGCGAGGGAGAAGAGCGAGGGCTTCTCGATCACGTCCCACAGGAGGTCGGCGAGGATCTCGTCGCCCTGGGCGATGGTCATCATCGAGAAGAGGCTGGAGCTCGCGATCTGGGCGCTCTCCAGCATGCGGTCGAGCTCCTCGTCCGACTCGGGGGCCTCCTCGACGCCCTCCAGCAGCACCGCGCACTCGTACTGACCCCGGCCGACGTAGTCGGCGAGCTCGACCTCGCTGGCGGCGACCGGCTCCCCCTCCGAGTCGAAGCGTTCCACCCGCAGGCGGTAGACCGGGGTGACGACCGCGATGGCCCGCGTCCGGCTCGGCCGAGACGCGCTGGCCTTCGTCGTCAGGGTGGCGCTCATGTTGATGTGCTTGGGGTGGCCTCCCTCCATCGCGGGGCCGAGCACCTGGAAGGCGAGATAGTGCAGCTCGCTGCTCTCGCCCTCCGCGATTCGCACCTCGAAGAGCAGTCGGTCCCCCGAATGCAGGAGATCCGGTCCGTCGCGTCCGGGTCCGATTCCCCGCTCGACCTCGGCTTGGCAGTCCTCCAGGGCCGGGCGTTCGGGGGACGCGCAGGCGCCGAGGAGCAGGGGGATCGCGAGGGTGCCGCTGAGGATCGAGAGGGGCTTCATCGGGCCCAGGCTAGCGTCTGCCCGGCTGCGTGCATTCCCCGGACCCCGTGCCGTTACACTGCCCTCGACACCGGGTGCCCGAGGCGGTCCGGATTCCCGCGGCTCTCATCGAACGAAGTTCCTCGCACGCTCATGCTCCACAAGCTCCTTTCCCTTTGCTTGTTCTTCTCCCTCGTCAGCTGCGTCAGCACGCCGGAGAACCTCCAGCTCTCCGAGGCGCCCGCCTCGGCCGTCTTCGCCGAGGGCGGCGGTCAAGCGGAGGTCGTGGTCGCGCGGCCGGGCATCACGGGCTGGATGATCGGCTTCGGGGTTCACGTGAACGGCGAGAAGGTCGGCACGATCCGCTCCAACGACTACGTGCGCGCGCTGGTCGACCCGGGCGAGGTGCACGTCCTGGTGACCGCGGAGGCCGACTGCGAGGCGCGCTTCCCGGTGGAAGCGGACCGGACCTACTTCGTGCGGGCCATCGCGAAGATCGGCTGGTGGTCCCCGCGCGTCCAGTTGGAGCTGCTCGAGCCCGGCGAAGGGTTGGAGACCCGCGAGGACTGCGAGAACCAGACGATCGGGGAGACCGGGGACTAGCCTGGCGAGCGCTCGAGGGAGCGGGTTAGGATCCGTCCCATGAGGACCCTCCGGCAGTACGACAACGAAGCCCTGGCCGAGCTGGATCGCATCGAGCTCGAGCGCAACGGCATCGCCTCCGTCATCCTCGGCCGGAACACGATGGCCCTGGCCTATCCCGTGGCCTCCTCCGGAATCCAGCTCCAGGTCCACGAGGAGGACTTGGCGAGGGCAGCCGAAGCATTGCAGTCCGTCGCATCCGAACATCGTTCATCCGGCACCATGACCGACTTCCCCGACGACGTTCCCGACCAGCCCGAGCTGGTCTCCTGCGAGCGCGAAGGCGACCTCGCGACCCTGACGATTCAGCGGCCGGAGGTGATGAACTGCCTCTCCTTCCCGACGCTGAAGCGATTTCGGGGGTTGCTCGCCGAGCTGCGTGAGGACCTCTCGGTGCGCTGCGTCCTGATCCGCGGGGCGGGGGAGAAGGCCTTCTGCGCGGGGGCGGACCTGAAGGAGCGCAAGACGATGCCCCTCGACCAGGTGCCGCAATTCGTCTGCCACATCCGCGGGCTGACCGACGACGTCGCGGCCCTGCCCCAGCCGACGGTGGCCGTCGTCCAGGGCTATTGCTTCGGCGGTGGGATGGAGCTGGCCCTCGCCTGCGACCTGCGGGTGGCGAGCGAGTCGGCGACCTTCGGCTTGACCGAGACGACCCTCGCGATCCTCCCGGGCGCCGGGGGCACGCAGCGCCTACCGCGGCTCGTGGGCAAGGCGGTGGCCAAGGACCTGATCCTCACGGGCCGCCGCTTCGGGGCCGAGGAGGCGGCGCGCCTGGGCGTTGTGAACCGCCTGGCCGCCCCCGGTGAGCTCGACGGCTGCGCCCGCGAGCTCGCGGACGCGATCGCCGCCAACGGCCCCGTCGCGGTGCGGGCCGCCAAGCGCGCCATCGACCAGGGCACGGAGCTGCCCGAGGCCGAGGGCCTCGCGCTCGAGGGCGAGTGCTACGCCGAGACCCTCGAGACCCAGGACCGCGTCGAGGCTCTGAAGGCCTTCGCGGAGAAGCGCAAACCACGCTACGAGGGGCGCTGAGCAGCAATACGGAGTCGCACACCTTGTTGCTGATCGACAGCAAGGGGGTACCGCACAAGTCAGGCCCGGACTCCTGCAGCGGTTCGAGACCGGACTTGTGCGGTACCCCCTTGCTGTCGATCAGCAACAAGGTGTGCGACTCCGTATTGCTGCTCAGCGCACGCAGAGGTCGAACAGCTTCTGCTCGATCGGGAAGGCGAAGTTCCCGCGCTCCAGCCGCCAGCCCGCGAGCTTCGCGACGAGCTCGCGCATCCAGCTCGGCCCCTCCTTCACGTTGCGGTCGTAGTGGCTCGCGGTCTGGATGTAGCGGCGCCAGGAGCGCCGGATGTCGAGGGGCAAGGGGTTGCCCTCGGTGTGCCACTTCCACTCGAAGAACTGGCCCCAGTCCGCGAAGCTGCGCGGCAGGTTCCAGCCGAGCGCCTCGGCCTCGCGGTAGTCCGGCGTGCCCGGCAGGGGCCGGTAGGGATAGAGCTCCGACGCGCAGCCGGGGAAGGCGAGCTTGACCCGCGCGGCGGCGTCGAGGGTGGCCTTCATCGAGGCGTGGGTCTCGCCGGGGTAGCCGATGATCCAGAAGCAGCCGGTCGTCACGTCGCGGCTCACGAAGCGCTCGATGGCCTCGGGGACGCGGTCGACCTGCACGTGCTTCTTGATGCGCTCCTGCATCTCCTGGGTGCCCGTCTCCGCGCCCATCCACATCAAGTGGCAGCCCGAGGCGACCAGGGCGTCGAGGGTCGCGTCGTCGTAGCGCAGGACGGTCTCGATCTCGATCGTGGCGTTCCAGTGCAGGTCGGCGCCGGCGGCGAGCAGGGTCTCGGCGTACTCCCGCGCGCGCTTTTCGGCGACGCCCCAGTTGGCGTCCTGGTAGCGCAGGGTGTCGAAGCCGTAGCGCGCCTGCAGCTCCATGGCCTCCTCGGCCATCTCGTCTCCCTTCTGGGCTCGCCAACGGCGCGCCGTCAGCTCGGGACTGCAGCAGAAGGAGCAGTCGGTGGGGCAGCCGTAGCTCGAGACCAGGCTGAAGCCGACGGGCGCGTGGGCCTTCGTCCAGCGCTTCGGGTTCGGCATGCGGTGGCGCACGTGACCGTGGCCGGCGGCGAGCTGCTGCTGGCGATAGGGCTCGAAGTCGAAGAGGTGCCAGGGCACCGGCGGCAGCTCGTGCGGTCGCGCGACGTGGCGGAAGTCCGTGCGCAGGAGCGCGCCGTCGCGCCAGAGGGCGAGGCCGGCGACCTGTTCGAGGTCGTCGCCGCCGTCGAGGGCGCGCACCAGCTCGCGGAAGGTCAGCTCGCCTTGCCCGATGACGACGGCGTCGGCGATCCCCGCCTCGAAGTAGAGCTCGGGTGCGACGCTCGGGAACCAGCCGCCCTGCACCTGGAATAGATCGGGATAGCGCTCGCGCACCGCCCGGGAGACCTCGCTCCCGTCCCAGACCTGGTAGCCGACGATGGCGGAGGTTCCGAAGCAGAGCGCCCCCTCGCAGGCCTCGAGGACCTTGGGGATCGGGTCCGCCTCGATCATCGCGTCGATCAGGACGACCTCGAAGCCGTCGAGCTCCGGGCCGCCGGCGACGGTCAGGATCTCGAGCGGCAGGATGTCCGCGCTGTAGGGCTCTCCGCGCGCCGGGTCGTCGCGGCGCGGGAGATAGAGGACGACCTTGGGCCGCGGCTTCGCGCTCGAGCTCATGCTCCACCCTCCTCGAGGGCCTCGGGGCTCGGTCTCGCTTCCCGGGCCGGCCGGGCGAGGAGCTCGGCGACGGCGTCCAGGGAGGCGGCGATCTCGGCGTAGGAGGCCTCGTAGGCCCCGAGCGCGCCGCCGTAGGGGTCCGCCAGGTCGACCGACCCGCGCGGGGCCAGGGCCCCGAGGCGGAAGACCCGCGGGGCGACCGCGGGGAAGAGCTCCCGCAGCCGGGCGACGTTCGACTCGTCGAAGGCGAGGATCAGGTCCGCGGCCTCGGCCGTGCGCTCGTCGAGCACGTGCGATCGGTGCCGGGAGAGATCGACGCCGAAGGAGCGCGCCGCTTCGACGGCCTCCGCCGGCGAAGAGCGATCCGGCACGGGGTAGGTGCCGCTCGAGGAGAGCTCGACGTCCCGGGGCAACACGCGCCGCGCGTAGTGCTCCGCGAAGGGGCTGCGGCAGATGTTGCCCTTGCAGACGAAGAGGATGCGCGCCGCGCGCGCCAGGTCGCGTCGCAAGCCGGAGGTGAGCAAGGCGCGCAAGGGCGCGACGCGGTAGGGGAGGCGGGACATCTTCTTGCGGGTCAGGCGGGCGAGCTCGCTCCCCACGGCGCGCAGCTCGGCCCAGCCGGGCGCGCGGTCGTCGAGGGCGAAGGCGTCGATGGGGTCGCGCAGGGTCGCGGCGCGCAGGCCCTCACCCAAGAGCCGGCGGAGGGGCACCGTGGCGAGCTCCTCGTCGCCGTGGTCGGCGCGCAGATTCCGCCACAGCCAGGGCCAGTCGATGGAGAGGTTGCGGCAGGTGACGCCCACCCGGTAGGGGAGCTGGGGCTCGACGCGGCCTGTCGTGCCATGCTGGAAGAGCGCCCAGGGGAAGTCCGCGCCCGCGCGCAGGGCGAGGGGCAGGGAGCCCCAGAAGCGCCCGTTGATCTCGATCAGCCACCAGCGCCCCGTGGCGTCGTCGCGCTTGAACTCGAACATCCCCACGCCGTCGTAGTCCGTGGCGCGGCAGAGGGACTCGACGGCCGCCAGGAGCTCGGGGTCGAGGCGCTCGCTGCGGCGATAAGAGGAACCCCCGCCGTGGAGGGGCTCGTGCAGGCGCGCGTGCTGGAAGGCGAGCCGCAGATCGCCCGCGACCGCGAGGACCTCGACCCCCACGCCGCGCCCGGGGACGTTGCGCTGGGCGAGCACCTCGCCGGCCTCGAGCAGGGCGTCCAGGGAGGTCTCGACCTCGCGCGCGTCGCGCGCCTTGCGTACCTGGTGCTCCCACTTGAGGCGCCCGAAGGCGAAGGAGCGCCGGGGCTTGAGCACGAGGGGCGCGCCGAGCTCGGCGATCAGCTTCCCCGCGTCCACGGATTCGCCCGGCCGCAGCACGCGCTCGTCGGGGACCGGCACGCCCAGCTCGCGCGCGAGCTCGCTCGTGCGGCGCTTGTCGTAGGCGACCTCGAAGGCACGCGGATTGAGCTGGTAGACCCGGGCGCAGCGCGCGAAGCGCTCGCGCTGGGCCTGGAGGGCGACGACCGAGGGGTCGTGGGTCGGGATGACGAGGTCGAAGGCCTCTTCGCGGCAGAGCGCATCGAGTGCGTCGGCCCAAGGGCCGTCCTCCGCCTCGGCCACGGGCAGCTCGTGCCAGCTCGCGACGTAGCGGGAACGCCGCGCGAAGGCGTCGGGCTCGCACCAGGTCCCGTGCACCTCGATGCCACGCCGCCCCAGGGAGCGCAGGACGCCCAGGAAGCTGCGAGCGTCGGTGCCCATGACGAGCGCCTTGAGGGGGCCGGGCCCGGCCGTTCTCTCCATGGGGTCCAGTCTAGCCCGCCAAGCGTGATCCCGGGGACGTCGCTGCAGGATGAGAGCCCCCCGACCTCCTGAGGGTGCTCTAGGATAGGAGAGGTTGAAGAAGGTCGTCCTCTACTACCCCCTCCAGTCGGATCCCGACCGCGGACTGGTCACGAGCTTCCACCTGCAGCCGATGGCGTTGCTCGCGATCGCCGGCTGGCCGCTCGCGGACGGCTACGAGGTCGTCCTGATCGACGGCAACCTCTACACGCCGGAGGAGGCGCAGCGCCGCGTCGTCGAGGCCTGCGAGGGCGCGCTGCTCTACGCGACCACCGGCATCCTGGGCTTCGCCGTCGCCGACGGCTTCCACTGCACGAGGGCGGTGAAGGAGGCGCACCCGGAGCTCCCGTGCTTCATCGGCGGCTGGTTCGCGAGCTCCGACCCCGGCTTGCAGCTGGAGACCGGGCTCTACGACGCGGTCGCCCTCGGCCAGGGGGAGATCACCTTCCGCGAGCTCGTGCACGCCGTCGACGAGGGCAAGGACCTCGGCGAGGTCGCGGGCCTCGCCCTGCTGCGCGACGGCGCGGTCGTGCACACCGCGCCGCGCACCGTTGTCGGCTGGGACCAGCTCGAGAACAACCCCTGGGAGTTGCTCGACTACCCGGCCTACGCCGAGCGCATGCGCCAGCCCTGGCACAAGGACACGGTGGAGCCCATCTCGCCGCTGCCCGGCCTCGGCCCCGAGGACAGCTTCACGGCGGTCTCCTACTTCTCGAGCTTCGGCTGTCCGCTGGACTGCGCCTTCTGCTGCTCCCCGGGCATCGCCGGGCGGCGCTGGAAGGCGATGCCCGCCGAGCGCATGCTCGACGACATCGAGGACATCTGGCGCCGCTGGGGTTTCGACGCCCTGCACTTTTTCGACGCCAACTGGGGGGTGACCGAGAAGCGCGTGCGCGAGTTCTGCACGGGGCTCCTCGAGCGCAAGATCGACATCAAGTACTACGCCTACATGCAGGCGGACTCGGTCTGCTCCTTCTCCTCGGAGACCCTCGACCTGATGGCCGAGTCGGGCCTCTACTCGGCGCTGATCGGGGCGGAGACGGGCAGCGACGAGACGATGAAGGCCATCCACAAGACGACCCGGGGCGACAACAACCTCGAGGCGGCGGAGGCCCTCGACGCCCGCAACATCTCGGTCTACGCGACCTACCTGATCGGCTTCCCGAACGAGAGCGCCTCGTCGATGCTCGAGACCCTCGATCAGGCGCGGCGCATGGCCCACGCCTGTCCGATCGCGACCCCCGCGGTCTGGGAGTACCAGGCGATCCCGGGCGCCGCCTTCTACGAGGAGGCCCTGGCCCTCGGCTACGAGCCGCCGCGCACGCTCGACGAGTGGGGGGCCTTTTACGACTACCGCTGGGATCGGTCGCCGGGTTTCGTGCCCGAGGAGGTCGCGCGCATGGCGCGCCTCTACCGGCACTTCACGGGCATGGTCGGCGGCCACATGCGCGGCCGCATCGGGCTTTGGGAGCGACACGCCGCGAAGCGCCTCGCGAGCGAAGAGGACTTCGGCCGCGGCTGGCCCCTGGGCCTGACCGAGGCGCGCCTCTTCCACCTCGCCCAGCGCTTCGAGGGGCTCCTCCCGCGCCGCTGGCGCGAGCGGGGCACGCGCATCGAGAAGGGCTGGAAGACCCGCCGCGGGCACGGCGAGCGGGCCGAGACGGCGGGCTCGGCGAGCACGAGCTCCATGGGCCAGGAGGCCTCGGCGTGAGCGTCGTGCGCGCAACCAACGACCAACCGACGCGCCGCAAGCGCGCCAAGCTCGTCCTCTACTTCCCCAAGCAGTCCGACCCCGCTCTCGGTCTCGAGGCGGGCCGTGACCTCCTGCCCCTCTCCTTGCTCACGATCGCCGGCCTCCCCGACCGCGACGGCTACGAGGTCGTCCTGATCGACGGCAACCTCTACCCCGAGGCCGAGGCTCTGCGGCGCGTGGTCGAGGCCTGCGAAGGGGCGCTGCTCTACGGCACGACGGGCATCCTGGGCTACCAGGTCGCCGACGCCTACCGCTGTACGCAAGCGGTTGCGGCGGCGCACCCGAGCCTCCCGAGGATCATCGGCGGCTGGTTCGCGAGCTGCGCGCCCGAGCTGCAGCTCGAGACGGGGCTCTACGACGCCGTCGCCCTCGGCCAGGGCGAGCTGACCTTCGTGGACGTGATCGCGGCCCTCGAGGCCGGCGAGCCCCTCGACGGGGTCGCGGGCCTCGCGCTGTGGCGCGACGGCCAGGTGGTGAAGACGGAGAAGCGCCACGTCGCCGGGTGGCAACAGCTGGTCAACTGCCCCTGGCACCTGCTCGACATCGATCCCTACAAGGTCCCGCAGCTGAACGGCGTCCGCCAACGCTCCGTCGAACGCGTGCCGATCCCGCCCGGCTACGAAGAGAAGCCCTTCTTCGGAATCAGCTACTACGGGAGCTACGGCTGCCCCGAGGCCTGCGACTTCTGCTGCTCGCCGGGCCTGACGGACCTGCGCTGGAAGGCGATGCCGGGCGACCGCATGCTCGACGACCTCTGCGAGCTGCACGAGCGCTGGGGCTTCCACACCGTGCGCTTCTACGACGCCAACTGGGGGGTCTCCGAGAAGCGCGTCAAGGCCTTCTCCGAGGGCCTGCTCGAGCGCGGGGTGGAGTTCTTCTGGTACCCCCTGATGCAGGCCCACTCGATCTGCAACTACGCGCCCTCGACCCTCGACGCGATGAAGGCCTCGGGCCTCTACGTGCTCAACATCGGCGCGGAGACCGGCGACCCCCAGCGCATGCGCGAGATCGGCAAGCACAAGGAGCTGGACGAGAACCTGCGCGCGGCGCTCGAGATGGACAAGCGCGGGATCACCGCCTGGATGACCCACATCATCGGCTACCCCGGCGAGTCGAGCGAGTCGATGATGAACACCCTCCGCCAGTGCTTCGAGATCGCCGCCACGGCGCCGACGGCGCGCCCCACGGTCTGGCCCTTCCGGCCGATCCCGGGCATCGAGCTCTACCAGAAGGCCCTCGACCTCGGCTACGAGCCGCCGCCGAACCTCGAGGAGTGGGGGACGATGGAGGACTACCACCTCAACCGAAGCTGGAATGGGAACGTGCCCGACGACGTCATGCGCCTGCGCAACCTCTTCGAGCACTTCTCGACCCTGAAGTTCGGCCTGGCCCGTGGCCGCGTCGGCTGGTGGGAGAAGCGCGCCGCGCGCCGCCTGCGCGACACGGACTTCCGCTTCGGAAGGCTCGAGGCGAAGGCCTTCGACGTCTACCAGCGGCTGACGTCGCGCTTCGCTCCCGATCCCGAGGCGCGCCGCGTCGCGGTGCGGCCGGAGCCGGCGACGGCGCTCGACGGCTGACTCGACATGGCGTCGTCGTGGTACTCTCTCCCCACGAGAGTCATGTTGAGCTAGGGTTCCTGAGGCTGTTAGAGATCGACCTGTTCCTTAGGATTAAATGCGCCATCCAATTTCGCGCCACGAGAGATTGCGTCTGTTCTTCGCTTGGAGCATCTGCCTTCTCTTTTGCTCCTGTATCCAATCCAAGGTGAAGAGGTTTGCAGGATACGATCAAGCTCAGAAGACGGAGCAACACGGCGTCACGAAGGTGTTCTTCGCGGATGAGATCGACCTAAGGAAGCTGCCGAGTGCTGTTCCCTTTGCTGTGATAGGTGCGGCAGGTGACCAGACGGGTCCGTCGGCATATGCGAGCCACATGAAGGCGAAGGGAGAGGAATTGAATGCTGACTTCGTGTTGATCGGTGACTCTTCCACCTATTACGCCGGCTCAGTGAGCAATTACGTAGGGTTCGGAATGTCCATGTCGACGCCGGTCTATGGACTGCGCATGAACGGTACGGCCTTTCGAGTCTGCCCCGGCAAGCTCGGATTGAGCTGGAGTCACGAGACGCACATGGTGCTCACGATCGAGAATGCCTCAGTCCGCTCGGCTGGTCTTCTCGAGGGTGACACGGTGCTATCTCTCGACGGTGTGGCGGTGGAAGAGAGGCCGTCATCGAGCTTCAACCTTCACCGATTGGAGATGCAGCCAGGCGACGAGTTCAAGCTGGTGTGGATTCGTCCAGGAACAGGTCGAATGGAGGGAGTGGCCGTGACGATGGACAACCCCCCGACTCACTTGCAGATGACTGAACCGGAACTGGCCCCCCCTCGTGACGGGCGAGGAAGAGTGCGAGGCACTCCGATCAACCAGATAAACCGAGACTAGGTAGCGGGTTCGGCTGAGGCACAACTGCTTCGAGGCCGAACAGAGCTCAGTCCTCGTACCACTCCTCCGTCTCCCGCGCGAGGCGCTCGACCTCTTCGACGGAGAACCAGGCTCCCTTCCCGATTCCCGAGCAGCAGTCCTTCACCGGGCCCTCCCAGCGCGCGCGGTCGTCGAGGTTCTCCTGCCAGAAGGGCCAGGTGGCGCACTGCTTGGGGCGCACGGGGTAGATGCGGCAGCTGTTGCCCTCGCCGAGGAAGGGGCAGGCCGGGTCGTCGATGCGCAGGATCGTGTAGCCCTCGTCCTCGGCGGTGTGGCGCTCGAGGAAGGTGGGCTCGTCCAGGCCCAGGTGGGCGGCGATCGCCGTGACGTCCGCGGGGGCCAGGTAGACGTAGGCGTACTCCCCATGAGTCCGGCAGCAGTTGCCGCTGCGCTGACACTCGAATCGCAAGCCTTTGTGATACCAGGGCTTAGGGGACATGGCGGGCGGATTCGAACGTGTGCGGTAACCGAACTGTGCGGAAGGCATAGCTGGCGTTGGGTCTGTGCGGTAGTGCACGCTGGAAGCGGCGCGCGACCGGGACGGGCCGCGATCCCCGGCGCTCGACGACCCCCCCGAACGCAAGACCCTGCATGAAGCTCACCATCGTCGAAGACGGTACCCGATCCCTGCTCGAGTTCGACCGCGACGTCATCACGATCGGGCGCGCGGTCGACAACGAAATCCGCCTCTCCCAGACCCTGGTCTCGCGCCACCACTGCCGCATCGAGCAAGGGGCCGAGGGCTGCTGGCTGCTCGACCTCGGCTCCTCCAACGGGACCCTCGTCAACGGCGAGCGGGTCATGCGCCGGCTGCTCGTGGACGGCGATCAGATCGCGATCGGCAAGGTGCGCCTCAACGTGCACCTCGACGAGGAGGAGGACTCGCCGCGGCCCGACGAGACCCAGCCCATCCCCAAGGTCACCGACGCGAGCGAGCCCGACCTGGCCCAGAACGGCTTCGGCACGAACACCGGCGACCTGCGCCGGGAGCGGGACAACCTGCGGGTCTTCGCGCGCATCACGGCCGAGCTGGCGCGGGAGACGGAGCTCCTGCCGCTCCTGCGGCAGATCGTCGACTCGGCCGTGGCCCTGGTGGGGGGGGAGCGCGGCTTTCTGCTGATGTCCGAGACGCCCGGGGAGAAGGGCGAGGCCGCCGTGACGATCACCGACCTCTCCGTGCGCGTCGCCCGCAGCTTCGACCGCTCCGACATCGTCATCCCGCGTTCGCGCCTCTCGATGGGGATCGCCAGCCGTGTGCTCGAGGGCGGGCGCGCCGTGCTCGCCGTGGATGCGGCCCACGACGACCGCTTCAGCGGCATGGCGAGCGTCGAGGACCTGCGCCTGCGCTCGGTGATGTGCCTGCCGATCCGCATCCAGGACAAGGTCCTGGGCGTGCTCTACGTGGACAACCGCCTGCAGCACAACGCCTTCTCCGAGAACGACCTGGAGATGGTCGAGCTCTTCGCGGCCCAGGCCGCGGTCGCCATCCTGAACTCCCGCCGCGTCGCCGAGCTGCGCGAGCGCAACCAGCGGCTCGAGAGCTCGCGTCAACAGATCCAGGCCCTCAACGAGCAGCTCGGGCGCAAGGTGCGCGACCGCGACACCGAGCTCGCCGTCGTGCGCGCCGAGCTCGGCCGCGAGCGCGGGCGCTACGACTACACGGCCATCGTCGGGGCCTCGAACGGCCTGCGGGAGGTCTTCCAGCAGCTCGACAAGATCATCGAGACCGAGCTGCCCGTGATGATCCACGGCGAGAGCGGCACCGGGAAGGAGCTGATCGCCCGCGCGATCCACTTCAACGGCCCGCGGCGCGAGCGCCCCTTCGTCAGCGAGAACTGCGCGGCCCTGCCGGACACCCTGCTCGAGTCCGAGCTCTTCGGCCACGCCAAGGGGGCCTTCACCGGCGCCCACCGTCAGAAGCAGGGCCTCTTCGAGCAAGCCGACGGCGGCACCCTCTTCCTCGACGAGATCGGGGACATGAGCCCGCAGATGCAGAAGAAGCTGCTGCGCGTCCTGCAGGAGGGGGAGTTCCGGCCGCTCGGCATGGACCGCAAGGTCGAGGTCAACGTGCGCCTGCTCGCCGCCAGCCACCGCGACCTCGAGGAGATGGTGCGCAAGGGGGAGTTCCGCGAGGACCTCTACTACCGCATCAACGTGCTCTCGGTCGTCCTGCCGCCCCTGCGCGAGCGCCGCGAGGACGTCCCGCTGCTGGCCGAGCACCTGCTGGCCCGCGCGGCGCGCGAGGCGGGGCGCCCGACGCCCCTGATTCCCCACGACGTGATGGCGGCGCTCGTCAGTCACGACTGGCCGGGGAACGTGCGCGAGCTCGAGAACGAGATGCGGCGCCTCGTCGTCCTGGCCCAGGAGGAGGTCACGGTGGACCACCTCTCGGCGGCCGTCCGAGAGCGGCGCTCGGCGGGCTCCGCGGCCCAGGCCCTGGCGGAGAACCCCGGGGACATCCGCGCCGCGGTGGCCGACCTCGAGAAGCGCTCGATCGAGGCGGCGCTCGCCCAGGCCGGCGGGAACAAGAGCAAGGCCGCCTCCCTGCTCGGCATCAGCCGCTTCGCCCTGCAGCGCAAGCTGGACAAGTACGGCATCGGCAAGACCCGCTCGCGAACGAACGGGGACGAGGAGAAGGACGAGGACGAGGGCGAGTCCGAGGACACGCCGCGCAGCGCCGAGGCCTGAGCCGTGCGTTCTTCCCGGCTCCGACTCCTGGCCGGCTTCTTCTCGCTGGCGCTCCTGGCCCTCCCCGGTCGCGCCGACGTCCTGCACATGAAGGACGGGCGCGAGGTCGAGGGGCAGATCGTCGAGGAGACGAAGAGCAAGATCCGGATCCGCACCCTGCTCGGCACTTTCGAGTTCGACCCGAAGGACGTCGAGCGCATCGAGCGCGGCAAGAGCCGCCTCGAGGAGTTCGAGGAGCGCATGGAGGCCGCGAAGACCGCGGACGACTATCACGCCGTGGGCCTGTGGTGCGTCGAGCGCAAGATGCGCAAGCAGGCCAAGCAGGCGATGCGCAAGGCGAAGGAGCTCGATCCGATGCACGCGGGGGCCAACACCTGGCTCGGCTTCGTGCTCCACGAGGGGGAGTGGGTCACCCCCGAGGAGAAGGCGAGGCGCGTCGCCGCGGCCGAGGAGGCCGCGAAGAAGGCCGAGGGCCTCGTGCGCTACGGCGACCGCTGGGTCACCCCCGAGGACAAGCGACGCCTGGAGCAGGGGCTGATCCGGGTGGACGGCCAGTGGCTGAGCTACGAGGAGCTCCAGCGCTCGAAGGGGCTCGAGGAGGTCGACGGCCGCTGGATCGAGCGCAGCGAGGCGCTGGCCCGGCGCAACGCCGCCCAGGCCGAGTCCCTCGGGAAGCTGCCGTACCGCGTCGTCGTCACCGAGCAGGCCCTCGTCGCCGGCACGGTCCCGGACTGGATGCTCGAGCAGGTCGGCGACGGCATCGACGAGGGCCGGCGCTGGTTCGACCGCAGCTTCGGGACGCCCCCGGGCCTCGGACTCCTCGCGGACCGCCGCGCGGAGTTCTACCTCTACGACACCCGCGACGGTCCCTACCTCGCCACCGTGGCCTACTTCGCGAGCCTGACCGAGACGCTGCCGGAGGGTTGGGCCGCCGGCGCCGAGCGCGCCTACGGCTTCTTCTGGACCGACCCCTACGCGATGTCCTCCGCCCGCCAGTGGCACCGCGGCCAGGACGAGCTCGTCGGTCACTGCTACCACCACTGGGGCCACATGCTGCTCGGGCGGCTGCTCTACGACGGGCGGCTGCTCCCGCCCTGGTACGAGGAGGCCTTCGCCTCCTGGTTCGAGTTCCAGGTGCACCGCAAGAACGCGGTCTTCTGCCGCGCGCGCACGACCGCGAGCACCGGGACCGTGTCCACCCGCACGAAGCGTGTCGTCGACCCGAAGATGGTGCGCGAGGGCCGCTGGCGCGAGGCGCTGAAGATCGGGATCCGCGAGCGCCAGGTGCTCTCGATCGACAAGCTCTACCAGCTCGACTTCAGCGACCTCGAGGTGATCGACATCGCGGCGGGCATGGGGATCCTCGAGTGGATCGACTCCCACGGGCCCGAGTCCCTGGCGAAGTTCCACGCGGTCTACCGCGGCCTCGCCCCCAAGGCCCCCGGGCGCCTCGTGACGCCGGGGCTCGAGCGCCAGGAGGCCAACGACAAGGCCTTCCGCGCCGCCACCGGCAAGGGCTGGCGAGAGGCCGACCGGGCCTGGAAGGCCTGGTTCCTGGAGAGCTGATGGCCGGGCGCGGAGGAGGTCGACGGTGAGCGGACCCCGGCTGGCCGGCGCGACGCCCGGGGAGCGCCCGCGCATCCCCGGCTACGAAATCGAGAGCGAGCTCGGGCGCGGCAGCACCGGCGTCGTGTACCGCGCCCGCCAGACCTCCGTCGACCGCCTCGTGGCCCTCAAGGTCATGCACCTCGACATGGCGAGCAACGCGCGCTCGATCAAGCGCCTGCAGCGCGAGGCGCGCATCGCCGCCCACCTCTCGCACCCCAACCTGATCGCCGCCATCGACATGGGGCGCACGGGGGCCACCTGGTGGTTCGCGATGGAGCTCGTCGAGGGGCCGTCGCTCGCCGAGCGCCTCGAGAAGGGCGGGCGCCTGCGAGAGGAGGACGCCCTGCGCCTCTTCATCCAGCTCTGCGACGCCCTCCAGCACGCGAGCGAGAAGGGCGTCGTGCACCGCGACATCAAGCCAGCGAACATCCTGCTCGAGCGCCCCGACCACCCGCGCCTGGCGGACCTCGGGCTCGCGCGCATCGAGGACGACCCGATGCTGACGCGCACCGGCTCGACGCTCGGCACGCCCCACTACGTCAGCCCCGAGCAGGCCCGCGACCCGGCGCTCGCGGACGTGCGCAGCGACATCTGGTCCCTCGGCGCGACCCTCTACCACGCGGTCTGCGGCCGGCCGCCCTTCGCCGGCTCCTCGACGGCGGAGATCCTCTCCTCGGTGCTCTACAGCCCGATCCCCGACCCCCTCGAGCTGCGGCCGGAGCTCTCCCGCGGCCTGGGGCTCGTGCTGCGCAAGTGCCTCTCGCGCGATCCGGGCCGGCGCTACTTCTCCCCGGCCGAGCTGATGGAGGACCTGGAGCGCGTCGCCGCCCACAAGGCGCCCCAGATCCGCCGCGGCTCCCTCGAGCCCCTCGACCCGACGCGAGGCGAGCGCCGGGGGCTGGCGGTCGGGGCCGCCCTGGTGGGGGCCGCCGGGGCGCTCCTGGCCCTCGTGCTGTGGAGTCCTTGGTCCGAGCCCGAGGTCGTCCCGGGGCAGGAGCCCGGCGTCACGGACGCGCGCTGGCTCCCGCTCGAGCGCTTCGAGCGTCAGCTCGCGGGCGGTCGCCTCGTTCTCGCCGCGGCCTTCGCCGAGCTCGAGGAGCTGCGCGCCGGCGTCCCCCCCGGGCAACGGGCCGCCCTCGAGTCCCTCGCCGAACGCCTGCGCCAGGACCTGCGCGCGGAGCTGGCGGCCCACTGGGCCCGGGCCAGCGCCGACTTCGACGCCCGTCTCGGTGCCCGCGACTTCCCCGGGGCCCGCGAGCTGGTCGAGGTGGAGCTCGCGGAGCGCTTGATCGCGCGCACGGGCTTCGCGCCCGAAGAGCTGCCCCAGAAGCTCGACCGCGGGAGCCTCGAGCGGCGCAGGGCGGGGCTCGCGCGCAGCCTGCGGGAGCGCCGCGAAGCCGCGCTGAGCGCGGCGGCCGCCACCGTCGCGAGCCACGCCCGTCACAGCCTGCTGCCGGAAGTGGACCGCACGCGACGCGCCGGGCGATGGAACGAGGCCCGCGAATTGCTCGCGGCCAGCGACGCGGACCTCCTCGCCGCCGCCGGCGCCGACGCCCGAGGGCTGGGGGTGGAGGAGCTGGCCCAGGCGCTCGCGCCGGTGCGCGAGCAGCTGGCCGCGCGCTCGAGAGAGCTCGAGGCGGCCTGGCAGCGCCTCGACGGCGAGCTCCTGCCCGTGGAGATCGAGCGCCTCTCCGCACGCGCCGCGGAGCGCTTGCGGGCGAACGGCGACCCGGGCGCCCTGGAGGACTTCGAGCTGGGGATCGACCGCCTCCTGGCGCAGCACGGAATCGACCGCGAACTGCTCGCCGGCTCCCCGCAGCGGAAGAGCCTCGAGCTGCTCGCCTCGCGACGCCGCGAGCTCCGGGACCTGGCGGACGAGAGCGCCCAGAGCGCCGGTCGCGCGCGCCTCGCGGAACTCGAGGAGCGGGCGCGTCCCTTCTACGCGCGGCGTGACTACGCCGGGGCGCTGGGGCTCTGGCGCGCGTCGCGCGAGGAGCCGGCGCTGACCGTCGTGCGCGACACGGTCGAGGTGCGGCTCGAGGGGGCCCAGGAGCTCGTGGCCTTCCTGCGCCGGGCCGCGGACGCGGTGCAGGCGCTCGACGGCGAGAGCTACGCCCTGCGCCAGGGCAGCATCACGGTGCCGGGCGTGATCCGCGCCGAGGCCGACCCCCTCGAGGAGGGCTTTCGACTGGGCGAGACCGGCGGCAGCCCGCTCCTGTACCGCCTCGTCCCGGATCCCGACGCGGAGGGCGCCCTGCTCGATGCCCCGGCTCTCGAGGGCTTCGCGATCCACGGCGCGGACCTCCAAGGGGACATCGGCTTGCAGCTCCAGCGCGCCCTCTTCCGCTACCACGAAGGGGACTACACCGGCGCCCAGGAGCTGCTCGCGAGCGATGCGCTGCAGGGCGGCGCGCTGATCTACTACGACCTCGGCCTGCGGGTCGCGCGGGAGCTGGGCGCGGAGCAGGACGTGCGCGCCATGCGCGTCAGCCGCGCCGAGGAGGAGCTGGCGCGCCTCACCGGGAGCGACGCCCAGGCCATGGATCCGGAGCGACGCTCCTTCGAGATCCGGCGCCTGCTGCGGGAGTACCGCGACGTCCTGAGCGACCGCGCCCAGCAGATCCTGCTCCAGACCCGCCGCGCCCTCGAGTCGAAGCTGCCGCCGGCGACCCTCGAGGACTTCCGACGGGCCTTCGGGCCGAGCGAGGTGGAGTTCCCCGGCTTCGGTCGCGTCGCCCTGATGTTCCGCTTCGACGCCCCGCGCGTCGGGAGCTGGGAGCGCGGGGACTGGTTCCCGACCGCCGACGGCTGGAGCTCGCGCCGCCGCGCCGACCTGGCCGAGCTCGTGGAGATGCCCGGCCCCGCCCTCGCCCTCGTGGATCCCCTGCGCCTGGACGGCGCGGCCCTCGAGGTCGAGCTCGAGCTGACCCAACCGGAGGACTCGCCGCCGGAGCTCCTCGCCGTCTCGGTCCTCGGCTTCCACGCGGTCTTCGTCGGCCCCCTGGGCTCGCGCCCGGCGCGCTTCCTCTCGGACACCACCTCCCTGGACGACGTGGCCCGCCGCGCCCGGGAGGGCGAGGGACAGCGCTTCGATGGCTTCGAGGCCGGCGGCACGCACCGCCTGGGGTTGCGCCTGTCCCCGGGCAGCGGGCGTCTACAGGCCAGCGCCGACGGTCGCGCGATCGACTCGAGCATCCACCGGCCGCCGACCCTCGAGCCGGGGTCCGCGCGCCTGGAGCTGCGCGCGATCGAGCCGGTCGTGCTGCGCGAGCTGCACCTGCGCGGCGACCGTCGTTGACGGGGCGGCGCCGGGGGACTGCGCTGAAGGACCGTGCCGACGGACTGTGCCGACGGACGGGGGGAAGGCGGAGCGGGTAGAATCGTCCATCCCGCGCCCTCCTCGATCCAGCTCCTCCATGCGCCCCCTGCCCCTGCTCGTCGCCCTCCTCGCCCTCGCCGTCGGCCTCCTGATCTACTTCGGCTCGGGCTCCGAGCAGGAGCTGGAGGGCCTCGGCGGCCCCGGCAGCGAGGAGGAGATCGGCCCCGAGAGGGACACCCGCCTGGCCGACCCCGTGGGGAGTGGTGGCAGCGGCGCGGAACGCAGCGCCGTGGGAGGGCCCGAGGCCTCGTCCGCGGGGGAGCGGGAGCCGGCGGCGGAGGGGGCCCTGGGGAACGCCAGCAACGTCCTGACCGGCCTGGTGCTCGACCTCGACGGGGAGCCCGTGGCCGGCTGTGCGGTGACCTTCCTGGCAGAGGGGGCCGGGGACTTCGCGCGGGGCTCGGCGACCGAGCCGTCGCTCGAGGAGCGGCCCCGGAGCGAGACCGACCGCCTGGGCCGCTACCGCTTCCACGACCTGCCGGCGGGTGAGCTGCACGCCTTGCTCGTGCACCACCCGGAGATCGCCCTGGCGCGCGTGGAGGGCGTGCTGGTCGGGGAACACGGGGTCTTCGAGCACCCGCCGATCGTCTTGACCCCCGGCCGCCGCGTGCAGGGGACGGTGCGCGACATGTACGAGCTGCCGATCCAGGGGGCGCGCCTGCACCTCGACTCGCGCTGGAATCCGGCCGACCCCCAGCCGACGGTGGAACGCCTGAGCGCCGAGACCAACTGGGAGGGGGAGTACCGCATCTCCGGCGTCCCCGACGGGACGCGCTTCCTGACCGTGCGGGCGGAGGGCAAGGCGACCCTGACGCGCATCCAGAGCCTCGAGTTCAGCGAGCGCACGGGGGACCTGCACATCGTCGACTTCGTGCTGCAGGACGAGGCGCCCCTCGCGGGGCGCGTGGTGGACGGCGAGGGGCGGCCCGTGGGCGGGGCCGACGTGATCGCGGTCGACCGCGCCGCCTACCGCGACGTGGGCCACGGGCGCGCCACCAGCGGCCCCGACGGCGCCTTCCGGATCACGGGCCTCGCGGAGGGCAGCTACCAGTTGCTCTACCGGGCGCCGGGCTTCCGCCCCGGCGTGCGCAACGACGTGGAGAGTCCGCAGGAGGAGCTCGAGCTCGTGCTCGATTCCATGGTGGCCTTCCGCGGCATGGTGGTGGACGCCGAGACGGGCGCGCCCCTGCGCGACTTCGACCTGCGCCTGCGCCGCCCCGGGGCCAGCGGGGAGCCCTCGGTGGTGCTCGAGCCGATCCAGGAGGTCCGCGGGGCCGCCGGCGGGGCCTTCGCCCTCTTCGTGCGCCAGCCCCGCGGGAGCTTCCAGGTCGAGGCCCGGGCGGAGGGTTACGCGCCGAGCTACTCGGCGCCCTTCGAGAACCCCGAGGGGGGCGACGTCGAGGAGCTCTCGATCGAGATGACCCGCGGGGGCGCCATCGTCGGGCGCCTCGTGGACGACCAGGGCGAGCCGGTCTCCGGCGGTCGGGTCGAGACCCGCGACGCGAACTGGAGCGACGACCCCCTGACCGCGGCCCTGGGGGACTACTTCCCCAGCGACGCGACCGTGCGCCATTCGCGCAGCGGTCGCGACGGCCGCTTCCGGCTCGAGAACCTGCGGCCCGGGAGCTACCTCCTCCTGGCCCAGGCGCCGCGGCTGCACCGCGTCGCCGTGGGCGACCTCGCGGTCGATGCGGGGGGCGAGGTGGACGTCGGGGAGCTCGTCCTCACCGCCGGTGGTCGCGTCCACGGCCTCCTGATGGACGCCGAATCGGCGCCGGTCGTCGGGGGCCGCGTCACCCTCCAGCCCGAGACCTTCGGGACCTCCCTGCCCATCCGCCGCGCGCGCAGCGGGGCGGACGGGCGTTGGTCGATCGAGAACGTCGTGCCGGGGGCCTACCTCCTGGTCGGCGGGCCGCCGGTCGCGGCGGGGATGCAGGGCTACCTGCAGATGGCGGGGGAGGAGGAGACCGTCCGCGTGACGGTCGAGGCCGGCGGCGAGCTGCGACGCGACCTGCAGTTCTCGAGCTGGGTCCCGCCCAAGCCTCCGCCCCCGGAAGAACGCATCCCCACCGGCACCGTCAGCGGGCGTCTCCTGGACGCCGACGGCGAAGGAGTCGTGGGCCAGGCCCTGCGCCTGGAGCCCGCGGACCCCGAGGTCGGCCAGGCCCGCGCCACCAAGACCGAGCGCGAGGGCGCCTTCACGATCCCGCGGGTGCTGCCGGGGGAGTACGACCTCCTCGTGACGGGGCAGGAGGCGACCCGGGTGCGGATCCTCGTCGAGGCGGACCTCTGGACGAACCAGGACCTCCAGCTGGGAGAGGACTGAGCCTGACCCCCGCGGCGCGGGGGGGCTCCCGAACTCAGGAGGGATTGGAGGCGGCCGAGTCCGGCACGGCCTCCGGTCCCTGCCGCAGACCCGCCCGCAGGCGCTTGCGGAAGCCCCACAGGGCCTCCAGGTAGTCGACGGTGTCGCGACCAACCCGCACGGTGGAGGCCTTGTCCCGGCGCTGGACGAAGAGGCAGGGGATCTCCTGGATCGAGAGCCCGCGCAGGTGGCTGAGGACCATGACCTCCGTGTCCCAGAACCAGCCCGCGTGCCTGCACTCGTCCAGGACGGGCAGCACCGCCTCGCGGCGGAAGAACTTGAAGCCCGTCTCGGTGTCCCGCAGGGGGACGTCGAGCAGGAGCCGCGAGAGGAAGCGGTACCCGCGGCTCAGCACGTGCCGGAGGAGCGGGCCGGGGTGGAGGCGCACCTTGTACAGGCGAAAGGCCGTGGCGCAGTCCAGGCCCCCGTCGATGGCCCGCAGCATCTCCGGTACGTAGCGGGCGTGGACCTCCAGGTCCACGTCGATGAAGCCGACCACGCGGGCCCGGGAGAGACGGAAGCCCTCGGTGACCGTGCCGCCCCGGCCCACATTCTCGGCGTGCCGGATCAAGCGCCGCTGCTCGTGCCCCTCCACCAGCTCCTCGAGCAGCTCTGGAGTGCGGTCGGCGCTGCAGTCGTCGATGAAGATCAGCTCCCAGCTGTAGCGTGTGGCGGAGAGGACCCGCTCGATCTCGCGCACCGACTCGACGAGGTGCCCCTCCTCGTTGTAGCAAGCGATGACGAGGGAGAGGTCGAGCTCGGCGGAGGCCCGAGGGCTGTCGTGCGGGATGGTCGGGGACAAGCGGGGGTGCGGGGGCCGGGAGCGACGGGACACTCTATCGGCTGCCGGGGGCTCACGCCCTCGTCCGGACCACCGCCGGTCGCGGCCGGGGGAAGGGCGCGCCAGAGGAGGCAGGGGCAGGCGGGGAGGGCGGGAATGGGGGGCCGAAAAGAGACCGCCCCGTCCTGCCGGAGCGGGACGGGGCGGTGATCGATCGAGCGGGCCGAGGCCCGCCCGAGTCAGCCGATCACGAACCTACTGGGGCATCGTGAAGGGGAACTTGACGATGCGCTCGCCGCTGTGGTTGGTACCGGTCTGGGCCCAGACGCTCATGGTGCCGGAGCCGAAGCTGACGGTGTTGACGTTACCCAGGTTGTCGATGTTCACCAGCAGGCCGTTGCTGTGGTGGTGCGGGTTGGTCGGGAAGACCTCCGGGTTGTACATCTGGACCTGAACGGCGAAGGAGCGGGTCGGACGCTGGGTCAGACGGACGCTGCCGTTGTTGCCGAAGACGGCGGGACGCACCGACGGGATCACGAACTCGGGCATCGAGTTCAGGAGCACCGCGTAGTGCAGGTCGACGTTGTCCAGGTTGGTCTGGATCGTGACGTCGTCCGGGGTGAAGGAAGCGTCGCCGGGGCCGCTACCGATGGTGAGGTAGCACTCGTTGCCGTCGGTCTCGCCACAGACGGTGACGCCCGTGAAGCCGCCGCTGTCGCCGCCAGCCCAGTCGTAGAAGTTCACGCACCAGTCGCCCTGCGGGCCGGAGATGGCCGACATGGCGGTGTTGTTGATGCCGTTCTGACCGTCGGTCCAGGCAACGCCACCCGAGGTGAAGCTCTGGTTGTAGCTGCCGCCGCCGATGCTGACGCCGCTGCTGCTGGACGGAAGGGCCGCGCCACCCGACTCGACGAAGCTGTAGTCGCCAACCAGGAAGTCTCCGGAGTTACCGAAGTTCGAGGTGTTGAGGTAGCCGGGGCGGAGGAAGATCAGGTGCTCGACACCGTTCGGGTCTTCCAGGGTCATCTGGACGTCACCCATCCAGGTGTGGTTCAGGCCAGCGACGTCGACGCTCGTGATCGAGGTGACGTTGCCGGGAACCGTGACGCAAGCCGACGAGGCGCCGGGCATGGTCGTCGGGAAGGTGCCGCCCTGGTCGAAGATCGCGCCGCCACCGGCGGAGTCGACACAGAACTGGGCGTTGGCGGTAGTCGCCAGGGCGAAGCCGGCGCTGAGAAGGGAGATGAGCTTGAGGGTTCGCATATGGAAGTCTTTCCTATGTGGATTGAAACTCGAGAAGCGAAGGGACGAGAATGCTCACCAATCCTGGGGACCTCAGTTGAAACGGACCAAAGGCCCATGCGGACCAAGCACTCTCTCCGCCTTGTGGTTTGATGATTCCGCAAGGCGGCCGGTTTCGCAATGCAGAAAATTGCCGGTCCGTGGGGGGATCCGGCCAGAGCCTTCCGGACGCGAGAGAGTTGTCGGGGGACGGGGGAGCGGAAATCGGGCCTGAGACCTCAGGAGAGGGGTTCAGAAGCGATTTCCTAATTGTAGCTCGCGTTTCCGAGCTACGGAGATTCTCAAGCAAAAGCCTCCGCATTCTCTCCCGGGTCCGGGGGCGGAGACCCTAGCGGCCGCCGAATCGACCCACGATCCGCCGGGCTTCCTCGAGGCGAGCGGGCTCGACCAGCTCCGCCACCGCGTCCAGGGCGGCCGTGAGCTCCTCGGGGCGAGCCCCGCAGCGCACCGCCCCCCGGGCGTGGCTCGCCAGCTGCCGTTCCTGCCCCAGGGCCGCCAGGGCGGCGCAGGCGAGGAGCTCGCGGCGGTCGGCGCCCAGGCCGGGGCGGGCCAGAACCCGGGCGTAGGCGTGCTCGCGGATCCAGGCGGCGAAGTCCCCGTGGTGGCCTGCCAGCATGCCCGAGACCCGCGCCGCGTCCTCCCCGTAGATCCGCCCGAAGAGCCGGTCGCCGCGCTCGGGGGCCGGGGCCGGGCCCTCCAGCTCCTCGGGCTCGGGACGCCCGAGGCCGCCCTCCTCCTCCAGCACGCCGAAGGCCTGCACCAGCCGGGGGAAGCCCGCGAAGAGGTGGGTCTGGAGGGCGCACTCGCGCCAGGCGCGGTCCGGCTCCCCCGGGGGCGCCGCGCGGCGCAACGCCCGAACCTCCGCCCATTGGCCCAGCACGATGGCCGTCGAGAGGCGCAGGAGGCGCCGGTCCTTGGGGGCCAGGCTCATCGGCGAGGGCTCAGGTGGGCGTCGAGCTCCAGCGGGCGATGGGCGTGCCCAGGCGCACCGGCTGGCCCGCCGCCGCCTCCGGCAGGGCCTCGAGGCCCGGGGGGGCGACGAGGACCACCGTCGAGCCCATCTCGAAGCGGGCCAGCTCCTCGCCCCGCTCCACGGCCCGCCCGGCTCCGAGATCGGGGCGCGGGCCCGGGCTCACTCCCACGACGCGGATGCGACCGACGTTCAGGGCGCCCACGAGGACCATCAAGAGGGGCCCGCGCTCGCACTCGAGCCTCAGGACGGCGCGTTCGTTGACCGGCAGCACGAGCCGCCGCGCGAGCACCTTCGGCGCCACCGAGTAGCGCGCGCCGCCGACCCAGCGGGCCTCGACCAGGCGTCCGGCCTCGGGGGCGTGGATGCGATGGTAGTCGCGGGGGGAGAGGTAGATCGTCCAGGCCCTCCCGCCCTCGAGGTCGAGGTCCTCGCCGACCCCGGCGAGCAGCTCCCGCAGGGGGTAGGGCCGGCCCTTGGCCTGGAGGACGCTGCCCTCCTCGATGGGACCCAGGTGCTGGTAGGTGCCGTCGACTGGAGAGACCACGAGCTCGGGGTTCGCCTCGATGGGGCGGGCTCCCTCCTGGAGGCGCCGCACGAAGAAGGCCGAGAGGCTCGGGTAGATCTCGAGGGGCCCGCGGCACTCGATCAGGCTAGCCCCGGTGCAGCGGGCGTAGCCCCGGTACACGGGCCCCCGCAACGGTCGCGGGAGCTTGCGGTCCGCGGCCCAGCCCACGAGGTGGGAGAGCGTCCGTCGCAAGGGCGTCGACATGGCCGGACAGGATCGCCGGGGGCCGGACCGAAGCCAAGCACCGGGGCGGGTTCCCGCCGCGGGTCGGATGGAATGCAAGGACGGGGAGGCCGCGATCGGCCCCCCCGTCCAGGGCAGTCCCTCCGCTTCGACGTCGCCTACTGAGGCAACGTGAAGGGGAATCGCAGAGTTCGCTCACCCCCGTCATTGGTCCCGACCTGGGCCCAGACGTACATGCTGCCCTGGCCGAAGGAGGCGGTCGTGACCCGCCCCATGGCGTCGATGTTCACCAAGAGCCCGTGGCTCTGCTGGAAGGGCTGCCACGGGAAGACTTCCGGGTTGTGCATGAGGATCTGGACGGCGAAGCGCCGGTCGGCACGCGCGGTCAGCCGCGCCAGGCCGCTGTGGATGTTCACCGAGTGGGTCTGCTGCGGGATCTCGAATTCGGGCATCGAGTTCGGGAGCACGACGTAGTGCCGGTCGATTGCATCCAGCTGGGTCGCCATCGTGACGCCGTTGGGCGTGAAGCTCGCACCGCCGGGTCCGCTGCCGAAGGCCAGGAAGCACTCGTTCGACTCCGTTTCCCCGCACAGTGTCCAGCCCTCGAAGGACCCTTGGTCCTGCTCGAACCAATCGTAGATTCGCAAGGTCCAGACCCCACCCGGGCCTGTGATGCTCTCCATCGGGGTGTTGAAGATGTTGGCCGTTCCGCTCGGCCAGACCCCCGATCCTGGGTCGAAGCTCTGGTTGTAGGTCCCGGCGACGGGGTCGATGCCCACGTTGCTCGTGGTGGGCAGGTTGAGGCCGCCGGACTCGACGAAGGTGTAGTCTCCTCCGAGGAAGTCGCCCTGGTTGCCGCAGGGGCTGGGGTTCAGCAAGCCGGGACGCACGAAGATGTTGTGCCGCACGCCGTTCGGGTCCTCGAGGACGACCTGCATGTCCCCGATCCAGGTGTGGGTGAGGCCGCTGATCTCGATCGAGGTGATCGAGGCCACGTCGCCCGGCACGTTGACCGTGGAGCTGGCCGGGTCGGAGGGCAGGGTGCCGGGGTAGGTCCCGCCGCCGCCCAAGCCGATGGCGGGGATCGGTCCGCCTCCGCCGGGTGCACAGAATTGGGCGCCCGCCGTGGTCGCGAGGCCGAGGGACGCGGTGAGCAGGGCGATGAGTCGAAGCGTTCGCATGGTGTCCTTCCTCCCGATTCGGATTTGAATGCTCATACGGGGAGGGTGGACCGCGGGCCGGCTCTGCGCAGGGCCAGGTCCTGCCGCCGGTCGGCGGCCCGAGCGGGCCGCCCGGCTTCCTCCTCCGTCACGGGTCAGCCTTCACTGCCCTGACGAGAACGGCAACACAGGAGAAATGCGGACCTCGTTGTCCGAGCCCAATGGGGCCCTCCGCGCTGCACGCGTCGGTTCGACACGCCCCTGACTCTGGAGTCGTCTTAGGGAGTTCCTACACTCGGTTTAGGGGGTTCCTACGTGCGGCCCGGCAGATCCGGGATCCGACTCGTCCACCGGCCCCCCTGTCCGGAAGAGCCCCTCCGTCTCGACGCCGCCTACTGCGGCATCGTGAAGGGGAAGCTCAGGGTCCGTTCACCTCCGCCGTTGGTTCCGATGCGAGCCCAGACGCTCATGCTGCCTCGACCGTAGGGGACGGTCGTGACCTGGCCGGTGACGTCGATGATCACGAGCAGCCCATGGCTCTGGTGGAAGGGCTGCTGGGGGAAGACCACGGGGTTGTGCATGAGGACCTGGACGGCGAAGCGCCTGTCGGGGCGCTCGATCAGGCGCGCCAGCCCGCTCTGCAGGTTCACCGAGTGACCTTGACGCGGAATGACGAACTCGGGCATCGAGTCCTGGAGGACCGCGTAGTGTCGGTCGACCGCGTCCAGCTGGGTCGCCAAGGGGACGTCGTTGGGAGTGAAGCTCGCGCTGCCGGGTCCGCGGCCAATGGCCAGGAAGCACTCGCCCGAGTCCGTCTCCCCGCACAGGGTCCAGCCCGCGAAGGAGCCGACGTCCCCGGTGAACCAGTCGTAGATTCGCAGGGTCCAGACCCCGACCGAGCCGGTGATGCTCTCCATCGGCGTGTTGAAGATGTTGGCCGTGCCGCTCGGCCAGACCGCCCCTCCGGTGTCGAAGCTCTGGTTGTAGGTCCCGGCGGGCGGGTCGATGGGCCCGATGCTCGTCGTCGGCAGGCTGAGGCCGCCGGACTCGACGAAGACGTAGTCGCCGCCGTTGAAGCTGCCCGAGTTGCCGACCGGCGTGGGGTTGCCGTGGCCGGGCCGCACGAAGACGTTGTGTCTCACCCCGTCGGGGTCTTCGAGGACGACCTGCAGGTCACCGATCCAGGTATGGCCGAAGCCGTCGATCCCGACCGAGGTGACCGAGACCACCTCGCCCGGCACGACGACCGTGGAGCTGGCCTCGCTGGGGGGCAGGGTGCCCGGGTAGGTCCCGCCGCCTCCGAAGCCCGCGGTGGGGATCGGGCTGCCGCCTCCCGGGACGCAGAACTGGGCGCCGGCCGTGGTCGCGAGGCCGAGGAGCGTGGTGAGCAGGGCGATGAGTCGTCGCGTTCGCATGGTGCCTTTCCTCCCGATTCGGCTCCGAGTGCTCTGGGGGGGATGGTGGACCCGGGACCGCCACATCGCGGAGCCCGGTCCATCCGCCGTTCCACTGGCCCGAGAGGGCCACGCGGCTTCCTCCTCCGGAGGAGGTCAGCCTCTACGTCTCGGGCGAAAACGGCAACCCGGGAGAAGAGCGGACCCCGTTGTCCGAGCCCAGGCTCGGACTCCTGCGGGCTCGAACCGCATCGACCCGGCCCCGATCCGATGGCCGCCGCGGGCTCGATCCAATGCAAGGACGGGGAAGCCGCGATCGGCTCCCCCGTCCAGGGCGGTCCCTCCGCTTCGACCTCGCCTACTGCGGCAAGCTGAAGGGGAATCTCAAGGTCCGCTCACCGCTGCCGTTCGTGCCCGTCTGGGCCCAGACGTTCATGCTGCCCTGACCGAAGGAGGCGGTCGTGACCTGGCCCGTGGCGTCGATGTTCACCAGCAGCCCATGGCTCTGCTGGAAGGGTTGCCACGGGAAGACCTCGGGGTTGTACATCAGGACCTGGACGGCGAAGCGACGGTCGGGGCGCTGGACGAGGCGAGCGAGCCCGTGCTGGAAGTTCACCGTGGGACTCACCCGCGGGATGACGAACTCGGGCATCGAGCTCTGGAGCACGGCGTAGTGTCGGTCGACGGCGTCCAGCTGGGTCGCCATGGTGATCTCGTTGGGCGTGAAGCTCGCGCTCCCGGGACCGCTGCCGATGGCCAGGAAGCACTCGTTCGTGTCCGTCTCGCCGCACAGGGTCCAACCCTCGAAGGAGCCGTGGTCGAGGATCGCCCAGTCGTAGATCCGCAGGGTCCAGACGCCGGACGGGCCGGAGATCGACTCCATCGGCGTGTTGAAGATGTTGTTCGTGCCGCTCGGCCAGACCCCTCCTCCGGTGTCGAAGCTCTGGTTGTAGGTCCCGGCAGGCGGGTCGATGGGCACGTTGCTCGTCGTGGGCAAGCTGAGCCCGCCGGACTCGACGAAGCTGTAGTTCCCGCCGAGGAAGTCTCCCGAGTTGCCGACCAGCGAGGGGTTCCCGTGCCCCGGCCGCACGAAGATGTTGTGCCTCGTCCCGTTGGGGTCCTCGAGCACGACGTGCATGTCACCGATCCAGGAGTGGCTGAGGCCGCTGATCTCGACCGAGGTGATCGAAGTCACGTCGCCCGGGACGTTCACCGTGGCGCTGGCCGCATGGGGGGGCAAGAGGTTGGGGTAGAGCCCGAATCCACCCGAGCCCGAGGTGGGGATGCTGTCCCCTCCTCCCGGGACGCAGAACTGGGCGCTGGCCGTGGCCGCGAGGCCGAGGGACGCGGTGAGAAGGGCGATGAGTCGTAGAAGTCGCATGGTGCATATCCTCCCGATTTGGATTCCGAGTGTTCCGGCGGGGGAGCTGGACCATCGACCGACGCCCCTCAGGCTCGGGTCCTTTCGCCGGTCCCGCGGCCCGCGTGGGCCGCGCACTCTCCTCCTCCGTCAGGGGGCAGCCTTCACTTCCGGAACGAGAAGGGCAACGCGGAAGAAAAGCGGACCTCGTCATCCGAGCTCCGAAGGCCCCGCAGCCGGCTTCGAGACGGCCCGAGCGACCCCGAATCCCCAGCTGCCTTAGCGAATTCCTACTTCGGCCCGGGAGATCCGGGATCCGGATCGAGAACCAGGCCCGCCGATTCGATGGCCGCCTGGTCCTTGAAGGCGGCGATGGCCTCGGCGGCGCTCGCGCCGAAGAGCTCGCTGAAGCGCTCGTGGCGCCAGGACTTCAGCCCGCGCAGGTCTTCGCGCAGCTTCGTGCGGGCCTCGCGGCTCGGCGGCCCCGCGGCGTAGGCCGCGCGGATCGCGTCGATGCGGTCCTGTTCGTCCAGGTAGACCTGGGCGATGCGCTCTTCGGCACCCGTGCCCAGACCGACCTCGTCGGCGATGCGAACGGCGCGCGCACGGATCATTTGCTCGAAGGAGGCGCGCCGTTCGGCGAGGTTGCGGGCTCGCAGGGCCTCGAGCTCGCGGTCGCTCTCCTGCATCGGAGTCGTGGAGTCCCCCGCTGACGTGCTTTCGGCGGGCGCAGCGTCCGGGCCCTCGCCGCCGGCCAAGGCGCCGCTGCCCCCCTCGCCACCCGTAGGGCGAACCGGCTCGCGGGAGGAGGCGCCGGCGATGCCGTCCGCCGGACCGCTGCCGCCCCTCGCCTGCCCGTCGCTCCCCGGCCCGAGGCTCGGGCCCGGGGCCGGCGACTCGCCGTCGAGGAACACGAGGAGGCCCCCTCCGAGGAGGAGGGCGCCCCCCAGGACGAGGAGGATCGGTCGAGGTCGGCTGCGGCTCATGGTGGGGGTCCGGGGGCCCGGGTTCGCAGGGCCCTATCGGCTCCCTGGCCCCCCGAGGGCACGTCGAATCCCGACTCTCGGCGGCGTGGCCGCGGTAGAGTGCCGCCATGACCGATCGCCCCCCCAGGGTGCCTCCCGGGGCACCCGCGGAGCTCGAATCCGTCCTGGCCGGGATGAGCTTCGAGGTCGTGCCGGGGCGCTTCGCCCTCGCCGGCTTCGCCGCCGCCCCCGCGGCCGAGGACCTGGCCGCCCTGGGCGAGGGGCCGGCCCAGCTCGTGCGCGAGGGCGGGGAGACGACCCTCCTGCTGCCGCTCGAGGAGCTGGCGGCGGTCCTCGCCCGTCACCCTGAATCGGTCAGCGAGTCGCCCCTGGCCTGGATCCGCTTCCGCGCGCCGATGGGCTGGGAGCTGGTCGGCTTCCTCGCCCACGTGACTGGATCCCTGGCCGCCGCCGGGGTTCCCTTGGGCGCGGTCTGCGGCTTCAGCCGGGACCACCTCTTCGTGCACGAGCGCTTCCTCGACGAGGCCCTCGGCGTCCTCGAGACCCTCTTCGATCGCGCCCCGGCGCCCTGACCGCGGGCAGGCGTATTCAGCATGGACTTCACCTTCAGCGACGAGCACGAGATGCTGCGGCAGGCCGTGCGCGAGTTCACCGACGGCGCGGTGCGCCCCCTGGCGGACCAGATCGACCGCGAGCACGCCATCCCGCGCGAGCTGATCGGACAGATGGCGGAGTTGGGTCTCCTGGGGGTCGCGATCCCCGAGGAGTACGGCGGCGCCGGGATGGGGGAGACGGGCCTGTGCGTCGTGATGGACGAGTTGACCCGCGGCGACTTCTCGGTGGCCGTGACCCTCGGCGCCCACGCCTCGATCGGCGCCATGAGCGTGGTCGTGGGGGGCACGGACGAGCAGAAGGAGCGCTTCCTGCCCGCCTTCGCCAGCGGGGAGCAGCTGGCGGCCTACGCCCTGACCGAGGCCGGTGCGGGATCGGACCCCGGGGCGATGAAGACCACCGCCCGGCGCGAGGGCGACGAGTGGGTCCTCGACGGCGAGAAGATCTGGATCACCGCCGGCGACGTCGCGGACCTCTTCGTGGTCTACGCCGTGACCGACGCGGAGCGTGGGGCTCACGGGGGCGTGACCGCTTTCCTCGTGCCCGCCGATTTGCCGGGCTGCGCCAAGGGCAAGAACGAGGAGAAGATGGGTCAGCGCGGCTCGGGGACCATCACCCTGGCGCTCGAGGGGGTGCGCGTTCCGGACGACAATCGGCTGGGGGAGGTCGGCGCGGGCTTCCGCACGGCGATGGCCGTGCTCGACCGCGGACGCCTGGCCCTGGGGGCGAACTGCCTGGGCTGCGCCCGTGAGGCCCAGGCCCTCTCGGTCGAGTTCGCCAGCCAGCGCGAGACCTTCGGTCAACCGATCGGCGAGCACCAGGCCGTGCAGTGGATGCTGGCGGACTCCGCTACGGATCTCTACGCCATGGAGAGCCTCGTCTACCGCAGCGCCTGGATGTGCGACCAGGGGCTGCCCTTCGGCCGCGAGTCGGCCATGGTCAAGCTCTTCTGCTCCGAGGCCCTCGACCGCGTCGTCGACCGGGCGGTGCAGGTCCACGGGGGCATGGGCTACTCCGCGGAGTACAAGGTCGAGCGCCTCTACCGCGACGCCCGCGTGACCCGCATCTACGAGGGCACGAACGAGATCCAGCGGATGATCATCGCCCGGGACGTCCTGAAGCGCGGCTCCTGAGCGGAGGCCTCGGCGCGCCTCAGAGGGTCAAGGCGACCGCGTTGCGACCGGGAGCCAGGGCGAGGTTCTCGAAGTCGCCGAAGCTCGCCGTGACGGCGTAGTGCGGGAATGCCCGCACCTGGGCGAAGGTCTCCGGGCCCCGCTCGAGAGGCTCCGCGCGGGCCAGGTCGTGCACGTCGCGGATCGGGCGCTGCGACCCGTAGACGAGGTAGCGCGTCGCGCCATCGACCGGCTCCCAGCGCAGGCTCGCCGCTCCGCCTCCTTCTGCCGAGGCGAAGAGTCGGCGGACCTGCTTCGACTCGACCTCTTGACGCGCGATGGCGCAGAGACCGAGGGCCGCGTCCATGGAGGCTTGGCTCCCCGCCGGCACGTCCGTGACGAGGACGGCGGTGAGCCCCCGGCGGCGGTCGATCCAGAGGTAGCTGCCCCAGGCTCCGGCTCCGACGACCTCCTCGACGTGCCGGCTCGCGGGGTTCTCGGCCAGGATCCAGTCCCCAAAGCCGTAGTCGGGCTGGACGCCGTAGGGGTAGAGGGGGTGGCTCTCCGGGAAGGGCGCCGCGTGCACCGGCAGGCCCCGCGTGTGGTTGACGAAGAGGCGCTCGATCGAGGCCGGCGAGAGCACCTGGCCGTCGCCGACGCGACCGCCGTCGATCACCATCTCGGCGAAGCGCATCACCTCCAGGGCGCTGGCGCGCAGGCCGCCGGCGACCGCGGGATTGGGGTCGAACTGGCGATAGTCCGCGTCGGGCATGTCGCAGGGGCCGAGGATGCGCTCGCGGGCAAGGCTCTCCCAGTCGGTGTCGTTGCGCTGGGCGGCGAGGAGTCCGACGGATTGCATGCCCTTGCCGTCGTACCCGAGCTGCGTCCCGGGGGGGAAGGCCAAGCTGCCGGTGAGCCCGATCAAGGCCACGGACTGTCCGTGGTCGTAGCTGGAGAGGCGCTCGAAGGGGCGCGGGCACTGGAGACCGTGGCGCATCGACCAGCACTCGAGCAGGGTCGGATCGCCCACGCCCTCGCGTTCGAAGAGGGCGAGGCCGTCCCCGAGTCGCTCGGAGAATTGGAGGCTGCCGTCTTCGACGCAGGAGAGGATCACCCCGGCGGAGATCGTCTTCGTCAAGGACGCCAGGCGCGTCTTGGTGTCGAAGTCGATGTCCCCGTGCTGGAAGCGAAAGAGGTCCCGCCCGTTTTGGCGCAGGATCACGGCCACGTGGTCCGCGAGGTCGGGCAACTCCGCCTCGAGCAGCGCCTCGGCGGCGGCGAAGTCGTAGGGCGGATCCTCCGCGGCGGGGAGAGTGAGGAAGGGGAGGGAGAGGGCGAGCGCTTGGAACATGGTCGTCTCCTGTCGGGCGATGAAGTGGTCGCTGGGATCGCTGCGCCTTCATGGGCGGCGGCCTCCCCCCGTTCCGGGACGCGCGTGGACGGTCGCAGGCCTGTTGGGAGTCGCCGCCGCCCTCCCGAGCTCCGAGTGGGTGTGGACGACTCGCTACACTCGGCGCCCTCCAAGGACCCCACCGAATCCGCGCGATGAAGCCCTCCCGAGAGCCCACTCCCGACCGCCGCACCTTCCTGACCCAGACCGCCGCCCTCGCCTCGGCGGGCCTGGGCCTCACCGCCTGCAGCTCCCTCTCGGGGAGTGGCCAGCGCACAGAGCCCAGGCGTCACGTCGCGCCCCGGCTGCAGGTCGCCGACGGCGAGCCCTTGCGCATCGGCGTGATCGGGACCGGCGGCATGGGCACGGGCCATTGCAACGCCATCGCCAGCCAGGTGAAGGAGGGCGCCTACGACGCCCGGATCGTCGCCGTCTGCGACGTGGCCAAGCCGCGCATGGAAGGCATCCGGGCCAAGCTCTCGGAGGACCAGGGCATCGAAGTGGCCGGCTACCAGGACCACGAGGCGCTGCTCGCCCGCGACGACCTGCACGGCGTCCTGATCGCCTCCCCCGAGCACTGGCACGCGCAGATGGTCACCGACGCGATCCTGGCCGGGAAGGACTGCTACGTCGAGAAGCCGATGACCCTGCGCCTGGAGGAAGCGCTGTGGCTGAAGCGCCTGATGGAGGTCAACGACGACATGATCTGTCAGGTCGGCACGCAGTACATGATGTACCCCAAGTACGTCGAGGCGCGCCGCCTGATCGCGGAAGGGGCGATCGGCAAGCCGATCTTCTCCCAGACGAGCTACTGCCGGAACTCGAAGGACGGCGAGTGGCTCTACGGCATCGACCCCGAGCTCGTCCCCGGGCCCGAGCTCGACTGGCGCGCCTGGTGCGGCCCCGCGGGGGAGCACGAGTGGGACACGGAGGTCTTCCACCGCTGGCGTCGCTACAAGGACTGGTCGACCGGGATCATCGGCGACCTGCTGGTGCACATGACGACGCCGATGATCTACGCCCTGGGCGGCCCCTGGCCCGTGCGCGTGGTGGCCTCCGGCGGTCACTACGTCGACGAGGCCATGGAGAACCACGACCAGGTCAACATCAACCTCGAGCTCGAGGGTGGCCACGTGATGCACGTCGTCGGCTCGACCTGCAACGAGCTCGGCCTCGAGACCCTGATCCGCGGCCACGAGGCGAATCTCTACTTGGGGGGTAAGGACCTGGTCCTGCGCCCCGAGCGCATCTTCTCGGAAGACGTCGACGGCCAGACGATCGTTTGCGAGGACGTCTCCCCCCAGCACGCCCTGCGCGCCGACTGGATGAGTTCCATGCGCACCCGCGAGCCCAACCGCAGCCCCGTGGAGTTCGCTTGCAAGGTGATGGTCATGGTCGACCTCGCCACGCGCTCGATGTGGGGCGGCCAGGCTTGGGGGTTCGACCCCGAGACCCTGACCGCCAGGGCGCTCTAGTCGCCGGTGGAGCTCGTCCGCTTCGCGGCCTCGGCGATGGCGACGCGCTTCGAGCTCGTGCTCGAGGCGCAGGAGTCGGCCGGTCCGCGCGCCCTCGCGGACGAGGTCTTCGAGGAGCTCCGGCGCCGGGAGGCGTGCTGGAGCGCCTTCGAGCCCTCCAGCGTCGTCGCGCGCCTGAACCGCGAGGCCTCTACGGGCTGGGTCGCGGTGGACGAGGAGACCTTCCTGCTCCTGGCGGAGGCGCGGCGGGTCTTCGAGGAGTCCGGCGGCGCCTTCGACGCGACCGTGGGTGCCCTCATGGAGGGTTTCGCCCTCCGGGGCGAGGGAGCGCGCGGGGAGGCCGCGCGCGACGAGCTGAAGACGCCTTGGGGCTGCGGCGACCTCCTGCTCGACGAAGGGCGCCGTCGCGTGCGCTTCGCGCGCAGCGGTTTGCGCCTGGACCTCGGCGGAATCGCCAAGGGACGAGCCCTCGACCTCGCGGTCGAGCTCCTGCGGGACCACGGCGTCGAGCGCGCCTTGATCCACGGCGGCACGAGCACCGTCGTGGGGCTCGGCGCTCCGCTGGGCGAGCCGGCGTGGCGCGTCGCCCTCGGCCCCGGGCCCGCGGCGCCCGTCGCGTTGTTGCATGACTCGGCGCTCGCCGTCTCCCGCGCGCTCTCGCGTCGCGGCCCCGACGGCGGACACCTGATCGATCCGCGCCACGGCCGGCCCCTCGCCCGTGAGAGTACGGCCGCCGTCGTCGCGCCCCGGGCATCGACCGCCGACGCCTGGTCCACCGCGCTGTGCGTGGCGGGGGAGGCGTGCCCCGCGCTCCCCGCGGAGCTCGCGGCCCTGCGGCGCGCCGGCGCGGCCGACGCGAGCTGGCGGCCGCTCTCCGCCGAGCTCGGCGCCTTCCAGTTCCCCGCCGCCTCCCGTCCCCCCGAGAGCCTCCAGCGAGCATGAGTCGTCCCCATCGTCGCGAATTTCTGCGTCAGTCCCTCGGTGCCATGGCCGGCGTCGCCCTGACCCCCTCCCTCGCGGAGCTCGCGCCGCGCGCCGCCGGCGGCGCCCCCTTGCGACTCGCCGTCGCCGGCGCCGGCCGCCAGGGGCGAGCCGTCCTGCAGGAGCTGCAACAGATCGAAGGGGCCGAGGTCGTCGCGGTCTGCGACACGGACGCCGGCCGCCTCGAGCGCGCCACGCGACGCGCGCGCGGCCTGCGGGGCTACGCGAGCGTCGAAGAGCTGCTCGACGGCGAAAGCGAGCTCGAGGCCCTGGTCGTCGCGACCCCCACCCACGCTCACCGCGGCCCGGCCGAGGCCGCCCTCGAGGCGGGGCTGCACGTCTACTGCGAGGCGCCGCTCGCGAGCACGGTCGAGGACTCGCGCGCCTTGGCCGCCCGCGCGCGCGCTTCGGAGCGCGTCTTCGCCGTCGGTCTCCTCGCGCGCGCGAACCCGATCTACGCCCTGGCGCGCTCCTTCCACCGCTCCGGCACCCTGCGCGAGCTCGTCTCCCTCGCCGCCCGCGACCACCGCAAGACGAGCTGGCGCAACCCCGTCTCCGACCCCGAGCGTCAGGAGCGCCTCGACTGGCGCCTCGACCCGGCCCTCTCCCTGGGGCTCGCCGGAGAGCTCGGAACGCAGCAGTTCGACGTCTTCCACTGGTTCCTGGGGCTCTACCCCGTCTCCGTGCGCGGCTCGGGCAGCGTGCGCGTGCACGAGGACGGGCGCGAGGTGGCGGACACCGCCGCATGCGAGCTCGCCTTCGAGGACGGGCTGCGCCTGCACTGGGAGGCGAGCCTCGGCAACTCCTACGAGGGGCGGCTCGAGGTGCTGCGGGGTTCGATGGCGAGCTTCGAGCTGGCCTGGACCCACGGCTGGATGTTCAAGGAGGCCGAGGCGCCCACCCAGGGCTGGGAGGTCTACGCGAATCGCCAGACCTTCCACGCCGACCAGGGGATCACCCTGATCGCCGACGCGACGAAGCTCGCGGCCCAGGGCAAGCTCGAGGAGGGCGTCGGCTTGCCGCACCCTCCCCTGCACTACGCCCTCGCGCGCTTCGTCGCCGCCTGCGCGGGGGAAGGGGAGGTGCACTGCGGCGCCGAGGAGGGGCACCGCAGCACGGTCGTCGGTCTCAAGGCGAGCGAGGCGGTCACGAGCGGCGAGACCGTCGAGATCCCGCCCGAGCTGCTCGAGGTGCGCTGAACCATGTTGCCCTTCCGGCTCGCGCGCCTCGGACTCGGCCTGCGCCTCGGCATCGGCGCCCTCGTGCTCGTGCTGCTCGGCGGGATCCTCGCTTCGGGCGCGCACCTCGTCGGTCACCACGAGGTCCGCGACGAGCGGGAGGGGATGAGCTACGACGACGTGGTCGGCCACTACCACGGGATCCGCACCGTCGCGCCCTTGCGCGAGGCCCTCGAAGGCGGGCACCCCGAGGAGCTGCCGGCGGACGCGCGCACGAAGCTCCTGGAGTGGCTCGGCGGCGAGCAGCTTGCGGAGACCTACGACAGCCTCGACCTCGGCGAGGACGCGCCGGTCGAGCTGATGGATCGCCACTGCCTCGGCTGCCACGCCCGCGGCGCGAGCGAAGGCGACGGCGTCGGCGAACGCCTCCCCCTCGAGTACTTCGACGAGGTCGAGGCCCTCTCCGTCTCGCGCGACGTCTCGCCCGTCTCCGAGGAGGTGCTGCTCGCCTCCCTCCACACCCACGCCCTCGGGATGGGGACCCTGACGCTGCTCCTCGTCTTGTTCGCGGCGATGACGCGCTTCCCGCCGCGGCTCGTCGGTTTGCTCTCGGCGGCCGCGGGCCTGGGGCTCTTCGCCGACCTGGGCGCCTGGTGGCTGGCTCGGGGGGCGGAAGGCTTCGTGCTCCTGATCGTCGTCGGCGGCGGACTCTGGATGGGGGCCAGCCTCCTCCTCGGGCTACTCGGCTTGGCGGAGCTCGCCCTGCCATCCCGCGACCCCGACTAGTCCGATGCCGGCCTGGCTCCCGAACGCGATCACCTTCCTGCGCGTGGCCCTCGTGCCGGCTTGGTGGGTGCAGGCCGCGGCGGCGGCCGCCTCCGAGGCCGGCTCGGGCGAGGAAGAGCTCCACCGCCGGCTGGCCCTCGCGATCCTCGTCACCATCGGCCTCTCCGACGTGGTCGACGGCTTCCTCGCCCGGCGCTTCGGTCTCGTGACGCGCTTCGGCGCGACCCTCGACGCCGCGGCGGACAAGTTGGCGCAGGTCGTGCTCTTCGTGTTCTTCACCTTCTTCGCCGGGGACGCCTTCACGCCGGTCCCCCTGGTCTTCTTCCTGCTCATCGGGGCGCGTGACGTCGTGCTCGCCGCGGGGACCTTGCTCGTGCGGGCGCGCTGCGGCGAGGTGGCCGTCGTCCACCGCTGGCACGGCAAGCTCGCGAGCCTCCTCTTGTTCTTCCTGCTCGTCGCCCTGACCGCCGACGTGCCGGCGGAGTGGGCGCGGGTCTCGCTATGGGGCCTGGGTCTCCTGATCGTCGCCAGCACCCTGGCGTATGTCCGGGACGGCTGGCTGCAGTGGAGCGCGTCTCCGACGGAGTCGGAGCTTCCCGGCTAGCTCCGCTCGAGCTCTCGCCGCAGCCAGCGGTGCCAGTCGCTCCCGAAGCGTCCGGAGGGGTCGTGCTCCCGCTGGGCCTCGAGGAAGTCGTCGAGGCGCGGGTGGGCGCGCCGCAGCTGGGAGGCGTCCGCCCAGCGCTGGTAGGTGAGGAAGAAGGTGCCGCCGTGGGCCAGGGCGACCTCTTGCATGGCGCGAAAGCGCTCGCGCGCGCGGACCAGGCCGCGGCGCGTGTGCTCGACGTGCAGGTTGAGGACCGTGCAGGCCCAGGGCTCGCGCGCCCAGGCGAGGAAGCTGTCCCGGTCGCGCTCGATCAGCCGCACGGTGCCGTAGACCAGGTCCGCGGCCGTGTGCCGCAGGCAGGCGCGCAGGTCCCGCAGGAAGGCCTCGAGCTCCGCGCGCGGGACGTCGAGCTCGGCGATCACTTCGCTGCCGACCGCGGCGCCCGGGCAGCGCGCGGCGAGGCGCGGGTCGAGGCGCTCGTGGTAGTCGTCGAGGTAGGGGGCGAGCTGGTGGGTGTCCGAGTCGTAGACCCGGCCGTCGGTCGCAAGGTAGTGCGCGGCGTAGCGCTCGAAGGCGCGCGACTTGTCGGTGTGGGCGAGGTAGAGCAGCTCCAGCCAGTCGGACTCGGAGAGCGCGCGGCCCGGGTCGCCGCCGGTCGCTTCCCGCGCGGGCTCGTAGCAGCTGAAGACGCCGCGCCGCAAGAAGTCGGGGGACTCGGGGTCGATGGCGAACTGGAAGTCGCCGTACAGCGCGCCGGCCCGGCGGCGCTCGGCGAAGGCCGCGACGAGACCCTCGGTCGTGCGCAGCTCGACCCGGCGCCGGAGCCTCTGGCGAGGCGCGAGGCGCAGGACGACCTCGACCACGACGCCGAAGAGGCCGTAGCCGCCCAGCACGAGGGAGAAGAGCTCGGCGTCGCGCTCGCGACTGCACTCGCGCAGCTCCCCGGCGGCGTCCACCAGGATCAGGGACTCGACCTGTTCGGCGATCGGCGGCCGCGTCAGTACACGGCCGTGGACGTTGGCGGCGAGGCTCCCGCCGAGGCTCATGCGGTCCGCACCGGTCTGCTTCTGCACGATGGAGAGGGGCGAGGCCCCCGGGCTGTCGCGTCGTCGCAGCTCCGCGATCAGCGCCGGCCACTGGATCCCCGCCCCGACCCGCACGGTCCCGGCTCTGCGGTCGAGCTCGCCGACCTGGTCGAGTCGGCCGAGGTCGAGCAGGAGCCCGTCGCGGGCGAAGGCCTGGCCGCCCATGGCGTGGCGGCCGCCGCAGATCGCCACGGGGAGCCTCGCCCTCGCCGCGCGTCGCAAGGTCGCGGCGACCTCCGTGCCCGAGCTCGGACGTTCGACGGCCCGCACGCGCGTTCGGTTCAGGCGGGAGTGGACGTCGTTGACGAATCGGTCGGCGGTCCGCTGCGGGGGGCGTTGCGTCTGCATGGTGGACTTCGGTAGGAGGAACCCGACGCTACGCAGGCCCCGCCCGGCGCTCCGCGCACTGCCACGATGGCGCGCGCTTCGCGGAAGTGCGCGCCACCGGCACCGGAGTTGATGTCCCTCGGCCGGGCCGTCGATCCCGCCGTCCTCGAGCGCCCCTTCCCCGACCGCTCAGCGTCGCCCCGCGCGGGCCGTTCTGTCAGAATGCGCCGCCCTCGAGCCGCGCGCCCGCGACGATGCACACCCACTTCTTCTACTACTGGCCCGTCACCCTCGTTGGGCTCGTGCTGGTTCTCGTCTTCGCGGCCTTCCTGGAGGTGGGCGCCGCCTGGGGCCGGCACAAGCGTCGGGAGAGCGCGGAGAGCGACGCCCAGGGGGACCTCGTCCTGACCTCGATGCTGGCGCTCCTGGGCCTCGTCCTGGCCTTCACTTACGGCTTTGCGGTCAACCACTACGAGGTGCGCAAGCAAGTCGTGATCGAGGAGGCCAACGCCCTCGGCACCGCCTTCCAGCGCTGTGACCTGACCGCCGAGCCCGGGCGCGGCGAGCTGCGGCGGGCGCTCCTCGAGTTTGCGCGGACCCGCATCGTCGAGCCGGAGCGGGTGGACAGCCAGGCGAAGGTCGAGGACTTCCTGGGGCGGACGGAGGAGGCCCTGGCCGCCCTCTGGCCCGCCACCCGCCGCGTCCTCGAGGCCGAGTCCTCCGAGCCCGTCCGGGTGGCGCTGGCTGGGGACGTGACGCAGGTGCTCGACCTGCACGACAAGCGCGTCGCGGTCTCCTTCGACCACTTGCCCCGGGCAGTGCTGGCCCTGCTCGTGCTCCTGGCCGGAGCTTCCCTCGGGGTGGCGGGCTACGGCGTCGGCCGGGCCGGGGAGGGCTCACGCTGGCGTCTGGGGGTCTTCGCCCTGGCCTTGGCGGCGGTGATCCTGGTCATCGTGGACTTCGACCGCGGAACCGATGGCTTCGTGCAGGTCAGCCAGGAGAGCCTGCGGCGGGTCGTGGCGGACATGGAGGCCGGGCGCTGAGTCGCGGGCGGGCGCGCGTAACGCGGCACCGTTAAGTTGGGGATCGCCCCCCAGCCGGGGCTCCGCCCCATGCCCGACCCCTGCCCCGTCGCCGCCGAGTGGTCCGCCTTCGCCCTCGGGGAGCTGGCCTCGGGTCGACTCGAGGCGCTCTCGCGGCACCTCGAGGCCTGCCCCGCCTGTGTCGATCGGCTCGAGGAGCAGGACGGATGCGGCGACGAGCTCGTGGCGCAGCTAGAGCGCCTGGGCCCGGCGGGAGAGGCCGACGTGGTGTCGGCGGAGCTCGACGTCGCGCGTCGGGTCGCGCGGCGCGCCGCCCGTGGCCTGGTCGAGGGGAGCTGGCGGCTCGACGTGCCCCTCGCCTGCTCCCTCGAGGGCCTCGCCGATGCAGTGGACGGCGCCGGGGTCTCCCTGCAATCGCGCTCGCCGCGCCTCGGTCGCTTCGAGCTCCTGCGCCCGATCGGCACCGGCAGCTTCGGGCAGGTCCTGCTCGCTCACGACCCCGAGCTGGATCGGGACGTGGCCCTCAAGCTCGGGCGCTTCCGCGATCCCGGGGACGCGCGCGAGCGAGAGCGCTTCCTGCACGAGGCGCGCAGCGCCGCGAGCCTCGAGCACTCCGCGATCGTCAGCCTGTACGAGGTGGGTGCGAGCGACGACGGCGTGCCCTTCCTCGTCTGCGAGTACGTCGACGGCGAGACCCTGGCGGAGCGCATCGCCCGCGGCGCGCTCGAGCCCGCCGAGGCCGCGCGCCTCGTGCTCGAGGTCGGAGAGGCCCTGGCCTACGCCCACGAGCGCGGTGTCATCCACCGCGACATCAAGCCCTCGAACATCTTGCTCGACCGCGAGGGTCGTCCGCACCTCGCGGACTTCGGCCTCGCCAAGCGCGAGCGCGCGGACGAGAGCGTCACCCAGAGCGGAGACCTGCTCGGAACGCCGGCCTACATGTCGCCCGAGCTCGCCCGTGGCGACGCGCGCCACGTGGACGCGCGCAGCGACGTCTACAGCCTGGGCGTCGTGCTCTACGAGGCCCTGACCGGGCACCGACCCTTCTACGGCAACCGGCGCCTGCTCTTGCTGCAGGTTCTCGAGGAGGACCCGCGCCCGCCGCGGCAGCTCGACGCGCGCATCCCGCGCGACCTGGAGACGATCTGCCTGACCGCCCTGCGCAAGTCGCCGGGGCAGCGCTACGCCGGCGCGCGCGAGCTCGCGGCGGACCTCCAGGCCTTCCTCGACGGCGACTCGATCCGCGCCCGGCGGGCGTCGGTCGGCGCGCGGCTCTCGCGCTGGGTGCGGCGCGAGCCCCTGGCGGCCAGCCTCGTCTCGGCGGGCCTCTTCGGGTCCTTGCTTGCCTTCCTGCACCTGACCCGGCTCTCGCGCGAACTGGTCCACTCGGCGGCCCTGGACAGCGCGGCGCAGTACGCAGACATGCTCGAGGTGGTCAACGACCTCTACTCGAGCGAGGTGGTCGAGAAGGTCGGCCACCACGACGTCGAGGTGACCGCGGACCACGCGCGTCGCGACGGGGCGATCCCCTTGCCCGCGACCCTCTTGATCGAGCTCCTCGACCGCATCGACGAGCGCGGTTCGGGCATGCACGGGCGTCACTTCAGCGGCTACCCCTATCCCTTCCGCGAGGACGGCGGGCCCCACGACGACTTCGAGCGCGAGGCCCTCGCGGCCCTCAGCGCGGACCCCGAGCAGAGCTACTACCGCTTCGTCGACGACGAGGCGGGACGGCCCGTCCTGCGCTACGCGCGGCCGCGCGTGATGGGGCCGAGCTGCGTCTACTGCCACAACAACCACCCCGACAGCCCCAAGCGCGACTGGGAGGTGGGGGACGTGCGCGGCGTGCTCGAGGTCGTGCGCAGCCTCGACCGGGACGAGGCGCGCATCCGCTCGGGTCTGCGCGGGACCTTCGGCTTGATCGCGGGGAGCGCGGCCTTCCTCCTGGCCCTCGGGCTCGGGCTGCACTGGCGCGCGGGGCGCCGGCGCCGGGCGATCGTCGAAGGGGAGGGCGTCGACGGGGAGGGCGGGGCGTGACGCGCGACTCGAGCGGCCTCTCGACCTCGGACAGCCTGCTCTCCCGCGCGCGGTGCCGGGAGGAGGCGGCCTGGTCACGGCTCGTCGAGCTCTACGGGCCCCTCGTGTCTCACTGGGTACGCACCGCGGGGCTGGGCGAGGGCGACGCCGCGGACGTGGTGCAGGAGGTCTTTCGCGCGGCGATGGGCGGCATCGACCGCTTTCGCCGCGATCGACGCGGCGACAGCTTCCGCGCCTGGCTGCGCGTCATCGCGCGCTCGAAGACCGCGGACCACTTCCGGCGTCGAGCGCGGGAGCCGGAGTACGGGACCGAGTCGGTGCTCGAGCGCGGGGCGGCCGGCGCCGCGGGCGCGCACCTGGAGGAGGAGGACACGACCGAGGGAGAGGGGGAGACCCCGGTCGAGCGCGCCCTGGTGGACGAGCTCCTGCGCGCCGCCCTCGAGTCCGTCCGCGCCCGCGTGAAGCCGCACACCTACGAGGCCTTCTCCCGCACCGTCCTCGACGGCCGCCCCCCGGCCGACGTGGCCGAGGAGCTGGGGATGACCGCCGGCGCCGTGCGGGTGGCGAAGACCCGCGTGCTCCAGCGCTTGCGGGCGGAGCTCGGGGAGCTCGAATAGCTCACCGACCTCCGCTCCCCGCAGAGGTCGGCGAGGCTCTGGTTCAGGCGCGCAGCAGCTCGAGCGCCTGCTCGCGCCCCGGCGCCTCGTCGCACATCTGGCTGGCGCAGACGCGGGCCAGCGCGGCGAGGTGCAGGGGGCGGAAGGCGGGGCGGTCGCCCACGAGCGCCTCCTCCTGGGTGCGGAAGTACTTCTCCGCGTGCAGGGCGCCGTCGGCCCGGACGCTCGCCTCGCGCAGGCAGTCGAGGGCGGGCTCGAGGGGGTGCCCGGCGCGGGCCCAGGCGTCGGCTGCCGTGGCGGCCTCGCGCTGGTTCTGCGCCGCGACGCAGGCCTCGAGGCGCGCGAGGAGCTCGCGTCGGTCGAGCTGGCGCTTGTTCGAAGAGCCGTAGTCGAAGGCCTTCGCTGCGACGTTGCCGCTCTGCCCCGCCACGTGATAGCCGGCGGCGACGAGGGCGAGCTGACGCTGGCGCGTCGAGCCGAAGCGCGCCATGCCGCGCCAGGCCGCCGCGGTGTCCGAGGCGTGCACGCCCGTGCCCGCGCCGTGGACGCTGCCCACGGGCTTGCCCTTGTAGGCGCGGTCGAGGGGGATCTGGCGCAGCATCAGGAAGGTCGAGGCCAGGGTCACCGCCTGGCCGATGGCCTCGGGCTCGACGCCGTCGCCCAGGGCCTCGGCCACCGCCGCGGCTCCGTCCCGGCGGTTCGCGTCGGCGAGCTGGCGGGCGAGGCGCTCGATCCAGGCGTCTTCGACGGCGCGTCGGCCGAGGGGCTTCTCGAGCACCTTCGACTCCTCGAGCACCGCCGGCAAGTCGCGCCGGATCGCCATGCGGCCGCGGCCCTCGCGGTCGACGCACTGCCGGATGGACTGGCGCATGAGGGTGCGGGCGTGCTCGTCGCCGGTCAGGCGCGCGAGGTCCCAGCCGCGCCAGGCGAGGACCACCCGGTGTACGTCGACCTCCTGGCAGACGACCGGGATGAGGTGCTCGACGGCGGCCTCGGGGGCGCGGCGCCGCAGCGCGTCGAAGGTTGCCTCGGCCCCCGCCTTGTCCTTCTCGTGGACGCAGGCGAGCAGGCGCGCCTCCGTGGCTTTCCCCGGCTCGAGCTCCCGCGGTTCGGCGCGCAGGGTGGGGGAGCGGTCGTGGCCCTCTCCTTTGATGAAGGACGCATTGCGGTAGAGCACCTTGAGCACGGGCAGGGCCGCGCGCTCGCCCTTCATCGCGCTGCCCATCTGGTAGGCGGGCATCAGGGCCATGAAGGCGTGGTAGCCGTCGTAGCTCTCTCCGCCGAAGGCCCGGGCGTTGGCCAAGGCAGCGGCGGCCACCAGGTCGCTCGCGGGCGTGCCGTTGCGCAGCTCCTGCAGGAAGCGGGGCTGGACCTGGCTCAGGGAGGACTCGACCAGGCAGTCGGCGAGGCGGGCGTGGCGCCCGAGGTCGAGGCCCCCGCCCCGCCGCCCGGCGAGCCCCAGGGCCGGCCCGGCCAGGCCGAGGTCGCGGGTCAGCCCCACGCCGAGGGTGGTCAGGAACAGTCCGCTGCCGAGCTGGCGCAGGAATTCGCGGCGGCTGGCGGGAGTCTCGTGCTGGGTCGTCGTGCTCATTCGGTCCTCCGGTAGGCTCCGGCCCTGGGCGGCGGGGGGGCGAGGGTCCCGCCTCGCCGAGCCTAACGGAGGCGCGTTACACCGCGGGAGGGTCGAAGTCGCCCCCCGCCGGCGTTGACGCGGCCGGGGCGCGCGAGTACAACCTCAGCCCATTTTTCACCCTGGGAGACCCCTTTCCATGGATCGGTCCTCCCGGGGAGCCCGCCCCGTCGGCGGGCCCGTCGCCGTTCGCCATTCCTCCAGGGGGGGCCCCGCGCCCCACCCCGAGCCCCATGTCCAAGGCAGGGACCGTCGTCATTCTCGCCGCCGGCCAGGGCACGCGCATGAAGAGCGCGCTGCCCAAGGTCCTGCACGAGGTGTGCGGCCAGCCCCTGATCGCCTGGGTGCTCGAGCAGGCCCTCTCCCTCGACCCCGAGCGCATCGTGCTCGTCGTCGGCCACGAGGCCGCGGAGGTCCGCGAGCGCGTGGCGGAGCTGGAGGGCGCCGAGCGCGTGCGCTTCGTGGTCCAGGAGCCCCAGCTGGGGACCGGCCACGCCCTGCAGATGGCGCTCCCCGAGCTCGAGCAGGAATCCGGGACGGTCGTCGTGCTCTACGGCGACATGCCCGTGCTCGGTCCGTGGAGCCTCGAGGCCCTGCTCGACGCCCGCGACGCCGCCGGCCCCGGAGGGATGGCGATGCTGACCGCCTTCCCCGAGAGCCCCTTCGGCCTGGGCCGCATCGACCGCGGCGCCGACGGCGAGTTCCGGCGCATCGTCGAGGAGCGCGACGCCGGTCCCGAGGAGAAGGCCATCGACGAGGTCAACCTCGGCGTCTACGCCTTCCCCGCGACGGAGCTGCGCGCCGCCCTGCCGAAGCTCTCCGACGCGAACGCCCAGGGGGAGTACTACCTGACCGACGTTCCGCGCCTCTTCGTCGAGTCCGGCTCGGCCGTGGCCACCGTGGTCCTCGAGGACCTCGACGAGGCCATCGGCGTCAACGACCTGGCGCAGCTCGCCGAGGCCCGCTGGGCCCTGCAACTGCGCATCCTCGAGGGGCACCTGCGCGCCGGGGTGCGCATCGAGGACCCCGCCACGACCTACGTCGACGCGGGCGTCGAGATCGGTGAGGGGACGCGCATCTTGCCCTGCACCGTCATCCGCCGCGGCGTGCGCATCGGGCGCGACTGCGAGGTCGGGCCCTTCACCCACCTGCGCGCCGGGACGGTGCTCGCCGACGGGGCCGAGGTCGGCAACTTCTGCGAGAGCAAGAACACGAGCCTCGGCCCGGGGACGAAGGCCAAGCACCTCTCCTACCTCGGCGACGGCGAGGTGGGGGCCAGGGTCAACGTCGGCGCCGGGACGATCTTCGCCAACTACGACGGGCTGGCGAAGCACAGGACGAAGGTCGGCGACGGGGCCTTCATCGGCAGCGGCACGACCATCGTCGCCCCCAACGAGATCGGCGCCGGCGCCACCACCGGGGCCAACTCGGTCGTCGCGCGCGAGGCGGGCGTCGGAGCCGACGAGGTCTGGGCCGGAATCCCGGCCCGGCGCTTCGAGGGCTCCGTGAGCGTCGCCGAGCGCAAGCGCCGAGCTCGTGAATCGAAGCAAGAGCCCAAGGTCTGACCCCAGCGAGAGCCCCGTGGACGTCTACAAGGACAAGATCACCCTGATCTCCGGCCGCGCGCACCGGAAGCTCTCCGAGCGCATCTCGGCGGAGCTGGACCTGCCCCTGGCGGACGCGCACGTCGGGAGCTTCCCCGACGGCGAGATCGACATCAAGGTCAACACCGACCTGCGGGGCAGCGACTGCTTCATCCTGCAGCCGACCTGCCCGCCGGTGAACGACAACTGGGTCGAGCTCCTGCTCCTGATCGACACCCTGCGGCGCGCCAGCGCGGGACGCATCACGGCGGTGATGCCCTACTACGGCTACGCGCGCAAGGACCGCAAGGACGAGGGGCGCGTGCCGATCAGCGCGCGCGTGCTCGCCAACACCCTGACGATCTCGGGTTGCGACCGCCTCGTGACGGTCGACATGCACGCGGCCCAGATCCAGGGCTTCTACGACTTCCCGGTCGACCACCTCTACGCCAAGCCGGTGCTCCTCGCGCGCATGAAGGAGCTGGCGATCGACAACCCCGTGATCGTCACCCCCGACGTCGGCGGCATCAAGATGGCCCGCGGCTACGCCAAGCCGATCCACGCCGACCTCGCCATCGTCGACAAGCGCCGCATCTCGGGCTCGGAGATCGAGGTCGAGCACGTCATCGGCGACGTCGAGGGGCGCAACGTCGTCATCGTGGACGACATGATCTCGACCGGCGGCTCGATCACCGAGGCAGCGAACATCCTGCGCAAGAACGGCGCCAAGTCGATCGTGATCGTCGTGACCCACCCGGTCTTCTGCGGGCCGGCCATTCAACGCCTCAGCGACGCGCCAGCGGACAAGATCCTGGTGACCGACACCATCCCGCGCGGCGACGACTGGCCGGACAAGATCGAGACCGTCTCGATCGCGCCCCTGCTCGCCAAGGCGATCCAGAACATTCACCGCTCGACTTCGGTCAGCGTCCTCTTCCAAGACTAGTCACCCTTCCCAGCACCCCGAGGTAGATCCCATGGCCCAGAGCGCAGTCCTCAAGGCCCAGAAGCGAAGCAAGCTCGGTAGCCGCAATGCCCGCCAGCTGCGCGCCGCCGGCAGCATCCCCGCCAACATCCAGGGCGGCGGCGACCACATCGACATCGCGATCCCGGAGCGTGAGTTCCTCGCGACCCGCCGCGCCCACGTGCACCTCTACGACATCGACGTCGAGGGCAGCGAGGAGACGGCCGTCGTGCACGAGCTCCAGTGGGACACCTTCGGTGACCGCATCGTGCACATCGAGTTCAAGAAGGTGCAGCGCGGCGTCGCCCTCGAGACCGAGGTCGAGCTGGCCTTCCTGGGCAACCCCAAGAGCGGCGTGGTCAACCACCTGGTGGACCACGTGACGATCTCCTGCATCCCGTCGCTCATCCCCGACAACCTGTCGGTCAAGGTGGACGGCATGGACGAAGGCGACCACATCAAGGCCTCCGACCTCGTGCTGCCCGAGGGCGTGTCCCTGGCCTGCGACCCCGACCTCGACGTGGCCACCATCGTGGGGGCCCACCACCACGTCGCCGAGGAGGCCGAGGACGAGGACGCCGTCGAGGGCTTGGCCGAGGGCGATGCCCCGGCGGCCGACCCGGACCAGCCCCAGGGCTGAGCCGACCCCCCCGAGAGGGGGGCCGCGGGGGGCGCTTGCACCCGCGCGGCCCCTCCCTAGAATGTTCCGCCCGCTCGGGCCGGGGGGGCGCCCGCCGCCCTCCTGCACCCGCCGGGCCATCCACGGAGACCTCCGAGGCACCGCGTGACGCGCATCGTCGTCGGACTGGGCAACCCCGGTCCCGAATACGAGTGGACCCGACACAACGTCGGCTTCCACGTGCTCGACCACCTGGCGCTGCACGAGGGCCTGCTCTTTCAGACCGCCCGCCACCTGGAGAGCTCCGGCGTCCCGCCGGGGGAGTCCGGGTCGACCCCTGCGAACGCCGACGACGGCGTCCCGCGCTATGGGGGCCCGCGCAAGTTCCGCTTCGCGCGCCACTTCGACCTCGACGCCCTGCTGGTCAAGCCGGAGACCTTCATGAACCTCTCCGGAGAGGTCGTCGGCCCGCTGTTGCGATGGCTCGGCGCGCCACCCGAGGACCTGCTCGTCGTCACCGACGACCTGGACCTCGACCTCGGCCGGCTCCGGATCCGTCCCCACGGGGGGACGGGGGGACAGAAGGGCATGCGGTCGATCACAGAATCCCTCGGCACCGATCGTTTCCCGCGCCTGCGCGTGGGGATCGGGAGGCCGAGAACCGACGCGGCGCGTCATGTGCTCGAGAGGCTCGAAGGCCCCGAGCTGGAAGAGATGCGGGTCTCGATCGCGGAAGCGAGCGAAGCCCTGCTCGACTGGCTCCAGACCGGAGACCTCGAGGGGTGCATGACGCGGTTCCACAGCCGCTGGAACCAGGGCGCCGGCTAGCCGTAACCGCGGCGCGCCACGCCCACCAGAACTCACAGATCTAGGAGAAGAACTTGGAACGCATCTACGAAGGCATGTTTCTGATCGACAACGCCGTGGTCCGTGAGGACTGGAACAAGGCGAAGTCGATCGTGACCGGCGTCCTGGAGAAGCACGGGGGCCAGGTGCTCTCGGCGCGACGCTGGGACGAGCGCCGGCTGGCGTACCCGATGAAGGGGAAGAACCGCGCCACATTCCTCCTGACCTACTACAACATCCCGGCGGAGAACATCCCGGCCATGCGCCGCGACTTCGAGCTCAACGAGCAGGTCCTGCGCAGCCTGGAGCTCCTGGTGGACGCCGTCCCCGAGGGCGAGGCCGAGCACGTCGCCGCCGAGGGCGCCTCGGACTTCAAGGTCCCGACGCCCCCCGACGACGACCATGTGGACTTCGTCGAGGAGCCGGACGACTACGGCCGCGACCGTCGCGACCGCCGCGACGACCGCGGTGATCGCGGAGATCGCCGGGACTCGCGCCCGGGCGACGAGGAGAAGAAGGAAGGCTCCGAAGAGAAGGAGTCGAAGGACGCAGGCCAGCCCGTGAGCGCGAGCGAGGAGAACTGAGATGGCATTCGGACGCAAAGGACGCCGCGGAGGACGCGGCCTCGTCAAGCTCGGCAAGAAGACCGACGTGGACCACCCGCTGGACTACAAGGACCCCGAGCACCTCAAGAAGTTCCTGACCCCCCAGGGCCAGCTGCAGGGCCGTCGCCGCACGGGCTACAGCGCGCAGACCCAGCGCAAGCTCAAGCGCGAGGTCAAGCGAGCCCGTCACGTCGGCCTCTTGCCCTTCGTGGGCTGAGCGAAGGAGGAAGCCATGAAGACCACGGAAGTCCTGCTTCGAGAGCACGTGAAGGGCCTCGGGCGCTGCGGCGACATCGTCCGCGTCGCCCCGGGCTACGCCCGCAACTACCTGATCCCCAAGCGCATCGGGATCCAGGCCACCGACGACAACAAGCAGGCCATGGAGCGGCGCCGTGTGCGCCTGGACGCCGAGGAGGCGGCCCTCCTGGCCGAGATCGACGCCCGCCTCGCGGCCTTCTCGAAGCTCGAGCTCAAGACGATCCAGCGCTGCGACGACCACGGCCACCTGTACGGCTCGGTCAACGCGATGATGATCGTGAGCCTCCTGGCCGAGGCCGGCCACGAGATCGGCGAGAAGGACGTGCGCCTGGAGCGACCGATCAAGTCGGTCGGTGTCCACCAGGTCACGATCCACCTGCACGCGGAGCGCTCCGGCGAAGTGAGCGTCGCCGTCGAGGGCGAGAACGGCATGACCGAAGTGGTCAAGCCGCCGCAGCGCGAGCCCGAGCCCGTGGAGGAGATGGCCGAGGAGCTCCAGGCCGTTTCCGAGGGCGAAGCCGCCGGCGACTCCGAGGCCGGAGAGAGCTGAGCCCGTCCGAGACTCCCGCCACGCGGTCGGGCCGCCACGCCACTCCGGCGCGGCGGCCCGACCTCCTTCTCGCGGCGTCCAATAGGGAGACGGCGTAGCCCCGGCCCGACACCCGACTTCCGCCTCCCGACTCGAGGGCGCTGCGCAGGTGGCGCCCGCGGCGCCGTTCCTTCGCGGGGGGGGGCTCGCTATCCTCTGGGCCCTCGCCCGGGCGAGGTCGACACGATGCTGGAAGAGCCGAAGATCGGGCGCGTTCCGCCCCACAGCGACGAGGCCGAGCAGGCCGTCCTGGGGTCGCTCCTGATCGATCCCCGGCGCCTCGTCGACGTCATCGACCTGATCCGGCCGGAGGACTTCTACAACCCCCGCCACGTCCTGATCTACGAGGCCCTCCACCACCTGGCGGAGCGCTCCGAGCCGATCGACTTCATCAGCGTGGGGGAGCGCCTCTTGGCGCGGGACGCCCTGGAGAAGAGCGGCGGGCGGGCCTACCTGCTGGAGCTCACGGGCTCCGTCTCCTCCTCGGCCCACCTCAAGCACCACGCGGGCCTCGTGCGGCAGATGGCGACCCTGCGGCGCCTGATCGACGAGGCCACGGGGATCGTCCAGCGGGCTTACGAGACCCGCCCCGACGGGAACAACGTCCGCGAGCTGATCGACGAGAGCGAGCACTCGATCTTCCAGATCTCGGACGAGCGCAGCTCCGGCGACGCGGACCCCATCGCGACCGTGCTGCAGGACACGATGAAGCGCATCGAGTCGAGCTCCCACCGCGGTGGGCTCGTGGGGCTGACGAGCGGCTACTACGACCTCGACGACAAGACCACGGGCTGGGCCGGCGGGCAGCTCATCATCCTCGCGGCGCGGCCCGCGATGGGGAAGACGGCCTTCGTCCTGAACATGATGGACCACGCGGCCTCCAGCAACCCCGAGTGGATGCAGGACGGGCCGCCGGTGGTGCTCTTCTTCAGCCTCGAGATGGGCAAGCAGTCGGTCGTCAGCCGGATGCTCTGCACGCGCGCGCGCGTGGACGCCCACAAGCTCAAGAGCGGCCGCATCCCCGCGGACGACTACGCGGAGCTCGCCACGGCGGCGGACGAGCTCTCCCGCCTGCGGCTCTTCATCGACGACACTCCCGGCATGTCCGTCATGTCGATGCGCAGCCGCGCGCGGCGCATCAAGCAGCGCGAGAAGGGCTTGCACCTGATCGTCGTGGACTACCTGCAGCTGATGTCCCACCCCAAGTCGGAGAGCCGCCAGCTCGAGATCAGCGCCATCTCGCGCTCGCTCAAGGAGCTCTCGCGAGAGCTCGACTGCCCGGTCATCGCCCTCTCGCAGCTCTCGCGCGCCGTCGAGTCCCGCGAGGACAAGCGGCCGCAGCTCTCGGACCTGCGCGAGTCCGGCTCGATCGAGCAGGACGCCGACGTCGTGATGATGCTCTACCGGCCCGAGTACTACAGCCCGACCGAGGAGAACCGGGGCCTGGCGGAGCTGATCATCGGTAAGCAGCGCAACGGGCCGACGGGGACGGTCCGCCTGCAGTTCTTCGACAGCACGATGCGCTTCGAGAACCGCAGTCCCTCGGTGGCGGAGCCCATCGCACCCTGAGAGCGCGCGATGATCTCCTCGCTCTCGCTCCGAGCCCACCGCAGCCATGGGCACTTCCGCCAGGGGCGGTCGTAGCGCCGCGCCCGTGTTCCCGTCACGCGCTCCGAGGCCGGCCCGCGCGCCGGCCGTGAGGGAAGGGCGGGGGAGTTCCCTCCGGCGGTCCTGGGCCAGCGCCCTGCTCGCGCTGCTCGCCCTCGCGGTCGCCGCTCCCGCCCAGGATTCCGGCGCACCGGCCGGGCCGACCAGCGTCCCCGCCGTCGTGCAGGACCCCTGGGAGGGGCGGCGCGTCAGCTCGATCGAGGTCGAGGGGGCGCGGCGCTACTCCGAGGACCGCCTGCGCGCCGCCCTCGGCCTGCGCGTGGGCGACGCCTACTCGAGCGCCAAGGTCGAGCAGGGGGTCGAGTACCTCTGGAGCCTGTTCCAGACCCGCGCGGACGTGGTCGGCAAGATCGAGGAAGACGGCCAGCTCGGTCTGCGGCTGATCGTCGTCGAGCTCCCCGCTGACCTCGAGCCGCGCTTCATCGGCTTCGACGAGGTCGCCCTCGAGGACATCCTCGAGTGGTGCCAGCTCCAGGACCGGCGCGAGCTCTATTTCCACCAGGTGCCGCGGGTCGAGCGCCAGATCCTCGACGGCTACCGGCGCGAAGGCCACTACCACGCCCAGGTCCGGGCCGTGATCAAGGATCCCGACGAGGACGACGCCCCGGACGCTCCGGGGGACGTGATCTTCGAGATCATCGAGGGACCGAAGGTCAACGTCAGCTCGGTCATCGTGCACGGGAACGAGAGCCTCCCCGATACCGGGGCCCTGATCTGGAAGGGAGGGCTCAAGCACCTCTCCAGCGTGGAGCTGGCCGGGCCCTCCCTCTTCGACTGGAACGGCGCGGACTTCGTCGAGGAGACGCTGAAGGCGGACCTCGTGGCGATGCGCAACGTCTACCGCGACCGCGGCTTCCTGAACGCCGTCGTCGAGCTCGACTACCTCGACTTCAGCGAGGACCGCAGCTGGGTGGACGTACACGTGGTCGTGGACGAGGGGCGGCCCTTCCGGGTGACGCGTGTCTCCATCGAAGCCTTCGACTTGATCCCGAACCCCGCGGGGGATCAGTACCCCCCCCTCGAGCGGCCCGCGGAGCTGATCTACCCGCTCGAGGAGCTGATGGCCGAGCTGACGCTCGAGCCCGCGGCGGTCTACGAGAAGACCAGCGTCAACGCCGACCGCTTCGCCCTGCGGGACTTCTACGGGAAGGACGGGCACATCGAGCACGCCTCCCTCGGCCCCGAGAACACCTGGAGGTGGCTCGATCCCGAGCTGATCTTCGACATCGAGAGCGCCGAGGTGCAGGTGATCTACCGCCTCGCCCAGGGGCGCCGGCTGCGCATCCGCGACGTCCTGATCTCCGGGGCGACGCACACCCGGGACCACGTCATCCGCCGCAACATCAGCGTCGACCCAGGCGACCTGGCGGACATGTCGGAGATCATCGCCTCCCTCCGTCGCCTCAACCGCCTGGAGTACTTCTCCGACGAGCGCGATCCCCTCGGGCACCGCGACCCCTACTTCGAGTTCCGGACGGTGCCCGGAGAGCCGGGCGAGGTCGACATCGTCTTCGTGGTCGAGGAAGGCCGGGTGGTGGACTTCAACATCGCGGGGGGCGTGGACTCGAACGACGGCCTGTTCGGGATCCTCTCCCTGTCGATGCGAAACTTCGACATCTTCGACGTGCCCGATTCCTTCCTGGGCATGTTCGGGGAGATCTACCGCAAGGAGGCCTTCCACGGCGGCGGGCAGACGCTCAGCATCCAGGTCTCCCCGGGCGCCGTGCGCGACCAGGCCCTGATCCGCTTCGTCGAGCCGGACATCTTCGGCCTGCACCGCGACCGCTGGTCCTTTGCCGGGGAGTACTCGATCTACGATCGGATCTACGACTACAACGACGAGAAGCGCACGACGCGGCGCGTCACCTTCGGCCGCCAGCTCGGCTTCGACGGCTCGGTCAACATGGGGGTGGTCACCCGCGACATCAAGATCCGGGAGGTGGACGACGACGTCCTCACCGACCCGGAGATGGGCTCGCTGACCCAGCAGATCGGGACGTCGCTCCTCAACGGCCTGACCCTCGGCTTCTCCTATCGCAACACCGACGCGCCCTTCAACCCGAAGGACGGGCGCATCGTCGCCTGGAACAACGAGGTGGACTTCGACGCGATGGGCAGCGACTGGCAGCTCTGGACGTCGACCCTGAGCTGGGACGAGTACTTCAAGCTCGGCTCGGACCTCGAGGCGGTGCCCCCCGGCCTGCGCCTCTCGACCGGCGCGGGCCTCGTCCTGCCCTACGGCGACACGGACGTCGTGCCCTACTCCGAGCGTCTCTTCCTGGGAGGCTACAGCAGCCTGCGCGGCTTCCGCTTCCGCGGCGTGGGGCCCAACAGCGCCCGGGGCCACGTCATGGGCGGCGAGTCGATGCTGCGCGCCAGCCTCGAGTACCGCGTCCCCCTGGTCACTCAGGTGCGCCCGGGGAGCTACCAGGAGATCGAGATGTTCCGCATCCATTTCTTCGTGGACGCCGGGGTCCTGGGCGTGGCCTACGACGACCTCGACTTCGGCGAGATGCGCTCCGCGGCCGGCGTCGGCTTCGCGCTGATCTACCCGATCCCGATCTCCTTCAACTTCGGCTGGCCCATCGAGGCGGGCGCCGACGACCGGCGCCAGGTCTTCTCCTTCAACATCGCCGTCCGCTGAGCCTCCGGAGGGGGCCGCGGGAGGCCTCGCCGCAGCCCGGTGACACCCGCCGGGGCATCCGGTAACCTGTGCCGCCTCACGGGCTTACCGCCCACAACCCCGCCAGCCGGCGCCCCCGGCGAGCGACAGCCTGCCGGTGACGAAGACCCTGCGAGAGATCGCCGACCATTGCGGAGCCTCCCTGGAAGGGGACGGTTCGCGCCCCGTCGTGGGGCCCGCGGACCTGGCCAGCGCGGGGGAGAGCGAGGTCTCCTTCCTGGCCAACCCGCGCTACACGCCTCTGCTCGAGACCACCGGCGCCGCCGGCGTGCTGGTCGGTCCGGGGGTCGAGACGCGGCGGGACGACTTGACCTTGCTGCGGGTCGAGGACCCCAGCCGCGCCTTCACGGCCGTGGTCGGGCTCTTCGCGCCGGAGGAGCTCGAGCCCGAGCCCGGCGTGCACCCGACCGCCGTCGTCGATCCCTCGGCGCGCCTCGGCGCGCGGGTCTCGGTCGGCGCCTTCTGCCAGGTGGGGCCCGAGAGCGAGCTGGGGGACGGGGTGCGTCTCCTGGCCGGCGTCGTCGTCGGCGACCGCGTGCGGATCGGAGAGGACAGCGTCCTGCACCCCGGCGTCGTGCTCTACCCGCGCGTCGTCCTGGGCCGGCGCTGCACATTGCACGCCGGCGCCGTCGTCGGCTCCGACGGCTTCGGCTACGAGCCGACGGCCGAGGGCTGGAGCAAGATCCCGCAGTGCGGCACCGTCGTCATCGGTGACGACGTGGAGATCGGCGCCAACGCCACGATCGACCGCGCGCGCTTCGGCGTGACCCGCATCGAAGACCAGGTGAAGATCGACAACCTCGTGCAGGTAGCCCACAACTGCGAGCTCGGGCGCGCCGCCATGCTTTGCTCCCAGGCGGGCCTGGCCGGCACGGCGAAGGTGGGGGAGCGCGCGATCCTGGCCGGACAGGTGGGCGTCGGTGGGCACCTCGAGGTCGGCGCCGGGGCGCGCGTCGGGGGCCAGGGAGGCGTGACCTCGGACGTCCCCGCGGGAGCCGATTACGCCGGCTGGCCGGCGCGGCCCATGCGCGAGGCGATGAAGGAGATCGCCAACGCGCGCCGCATCCCGCGCTTGAAGCAGGAGATCGAGACCTTGCGGCGTGGACTGGCCGAGCTCGAGGAGCGCCTCGCGCGCTTCGAAGGAGGAGGGGAGCGATGAGCCGCCATCAGCAGACCCTCAAGACCGCCGTCGAGTTCGAGGGCGTCGGCCTGCACAGCGGGGAGAAGGTCAAGGTGCGCGCCCTGCCCGGGCCGCCCGACGGCGGGGTCGTCTTCCTGCGCACGGACGTCGCCGACGCGCAGCCGATCCCGGCCAACATCAGCTACTACTCCGAGGGCGAGCGCCGCTCGCGGCTCGAGCGCGAGGGGGTGCACGTCGACACGGTCGAGCACTTCCTGGCCGCCTGCGGGGGGCTGGGCGTGGACAACCTGACCGTCGAGCTTTCCGGAGCCGAGATGCCCGGCCTGGACGGGAGCGCCTCGCCCTTCGTCGAGATCTTCAAGCAGGCGGGGCTCGTCGAGCAGCGCCCCCTGGCGCGGATCTTCAAGCTCGAGCAGCCGGTCTACGTGCACCAGGGCGAAGCCTCGCTCGTCGCCCTGCCGAACGACCAGGACACCCTCAGCCTGCAGTACATCGCGTCCTTCGAGGAGCCCGGCGTCGAGGGCGGCAGCCGCCGCTACGAGATCTCCCCCGAGGTCTTCGAGCAGGAGATCGCCCCCGCGCGCACCTTCTGCCTCGCTTCGGAGGTCGAGGCCCTGAAGGCCTCGGGCCTCGGCAAGGGAGCCACGCGCGAGAACACGGTCGTCCTCGGCGACCCCGAGACCGAGCTGCGCCTGCCCGACGAGCCGATCCGCCACAAGCTGCTCGACGTCGTCGGCGACCTGCAGCTCCTGGGGGCGGGCCTGCAGGCCCACGTGATCGCCACGCGCTCGGGCCACCGCATGAACGCGGAGCTCGTGCGCAAGCTGCTCGACATCATGCAGCGCGAGGAGACCGGCGGGGTGATCACCCGCGAGTCGGGCCTCGACGTGCGCGAGATCCTGCGCATGCTGCCGCACCGCTACCCCTTCCTCCTGATCGACCGCGTGATCGAGATCGACGGCTACCGCAAAGCCGTCGCGGTCAAGAACGTGACGATCAACGAGCCCTACTTCACCGGCCACTTCCCCGACCAGCCCCTGATGCCGGGCGTGCTGCAGCTCGAGTCCATGGCCCAGCTGGCGGGCGTGCTCCTCCTGCGCAAGCTCGAGAACACCGGCAAGCTCGCCGTCCTCTGGGCCATCGACAAGGTCAAGCTGCGCGGCGGCGTGACCCCCGGGGACCAGCTCCGGATCGAGGTCGAGACCCTGCGCATGAAGGGCAACATCGCCCGCGTCAGCGGGGTGGGCAAGGTCGCGGGCAAGGTCGTCTGCGAGGCGACCTTGATGTTCACCATGGTCGACGCCTGAACCGAATTCGCATGGCTACCCAGATCCACCCGACCGCCGTCGTCGACCCCAACGCTCAATTGGGCGTCGACGTCCAGGTGGGGCCCTACAGCGTGATCGGCCCGGAGGTGCGTGTCGGCGACCGCACCCGCATCGGGCCCCAGGTCGTGCTCGACGGCGTCACGACCATCGGCGCCGAGAACAAGATCGTCGGCCAGTCCTCGATCGGCGCGGAGCCCCAGGACATCTCCTACAAGGGCGAGCCCACCCAGGTCCAGATCGGCGACGGCAACATGATCCGCGAGTTCGTCACGATCAACCGCGGGACGCTCAAGGGCGGCGCCCTGACGCGCGTCGGCAGCGGCTGCCTCTTGATGGCCTGCAGCCACATCGCCCACGACTGCCTGATCGAGGACCGCGTGATCCTGGCGAACAACGTGATGCTCGCGGGGCACGTGCACATCGGGACGGGCGCGAACATCTCCGGGGCGGTCGGCGCCCACCACTTCGTGACCGTCGGGGCCTACGCCTATGTCGGGGGCATGACCCGCATCGAGCACGACCTGCCGCCCTTCATGATCGTCGAGGGCCATCGTTCGCGTGTGCGCAACGTCAACGTCGTCGGCCTGCAGCGCGCGGGCTTCGCCGAGGCGGACATCGACCACCTCAAGCTCGCCTTCCGGCGCCTCTACCGCTCCAACCAGCCCCAGACGCAGATCCTCGCCGAGCTCGAGCGCGACGCGGGCACGCCGGACGTCGTGATGAAGCTGATCGAGAGCCTCAAGCGTAGCGAGCAGGGCCGCAAAGGACGCTTCCGCGAGATCCTGCGCGAGGAGTTCGCCAAGGAAGGCGCGGCGCGCCTGGCCACCGGAGCCCGCCTGTGAGCGCGGGGCCCCTCCCCGTCGCGGTGGTCGGCGTCGGCCACCTGGGCAAGATCCACGCGAAGATCTACCACGAGGACCCCGGCGCCGAGCTCGTGGCGGTGGTGGACGCCGATTCGGCGCGCGCGGAGGAGGTGGCCGCGGAGTACGGCTGCCGGGCCCTCTCCGACCCCGCGGAGCTCCCGTCGGAGGTCGAGGCCGTCAGCGTCGTCGTTCCGACGGTCCACCACGCGGCCACCGCCGTGCCCCTCCTCGAGCGCGGGCTGCCGTGCCTGGTGGAGAAGCCTCTGGCCGGGAACCTCGCCGATGCCGACGCGATCCTGGGCGCCGCCGAGGCCGGGGGCACCCTGCTCGCCGTCGGCCACGTCGAGCGCTTCCAGCCCGGCGTGCGCAAGGTGCGCGAGATGGGCATGGAGCCGCGCTTCCTCGAGGTGCACCGCCTGGCGCCCTTCTCCTTCCGCTCGATGGACGTGGGGGTCGTGCACGACCTGATGATCCACGACCTCGACCTCGTGCTGCACCTGGTCGACTCGGAGATCGAGGGCCTCGACTGCGCCGGCGGCGCGATCCTGACCGGCTGCGAGGACGTGGCCTCGGTGCGCCTGGTCTTCGCCAACGGCGCCCGCGCGAACCTCACGGCGAGCCGCGCCAGCCTCGAGCCCATGCGCCGCTTCCGCATGTTCTCGAGCCAGGGCTACGTCAGCCTCGACTTCCAGAAGAACTACGGCATCCACGTCGCCAAGGGCCCCGAGTGGGAGAGCGGCCGCGAGGCCCTCAAGAGCGCGGATCCCCTGATGCTGGCGATGCAGAAGGACTGGATCACCGAGAAGGTGCTCTCGGTCACCGAGCTGCCCCTCGAGGGGGAGCGCCCGCTGCAGGCCGAGCTGGCCCACTTCCTCGACTGCGTGCGCCACGAGAAGCCGCCCGAGGTCCCGGGCTCTGACGGCCGCCGCGCCCTCGAGCTGGCGGAGCGCATCTCGACGGCGATCGCGAAGGAAGCCTGGTAGGCCCCGATTCCGAAGGATAGTCCTCGCTCGAGGTCGTAGCGGGGGAGATGGTCGATCCCCCCCGGTTCTCGCAGGACACCGTCGCTCCCTCGCGGCTCGAAGGACTCGACCTGGCGCGGGCGCTCGCCGTCTTCGGGATGGTGGTGGTCAACTTCGAGGTGGTCCTCGTGGCCGCCGGGAGCGGCCCGGGCTGGCTCGCGGAGCTGACGGGGCTCCTCCACGGTCGGGCCGCGGCGACCTTCGTCGTGCTGGCGGGGATGGGCGTGTCGCTCCTCTCGCGGTGGGCTCGCGAGAGCGCGGAGCGGGCGCCGCTGCTCCGGGCCCGCGGCACCTTGCTGAGGCGCGCGTTGCTGCTGTTCGTCGTCGGGGCCCTCTACACGCCGATCTGGCCGGCGGACATCCTGCACTTCTACGGGCTCTACCTCGCCTGCGCCGTCCTCCTGCTGCGGGCGCCGAGCTCGCGGCTCTGGGCCTTCGCGATCGCCACGACCCTGGCGGCACCGTTGCTGCTCGTCACCCTCGACTACGAAGCGGGCTGGGACTGGGCGACCCTCGAGTACGAGGGGTTGTGGACGCCTGCGGGCGCCCTGCGCCACCTCTTCTTCAACGGCTTCCACCCGGTCGTGCCGTGGCTGGCCTTCCTGCTCGTCGGGATGGCGTTGGGGCGCCTCGAGCTGGCAGCGACTCGGGTCCGGCGCCGGCTCCTGCTCTGGGGCGCGGCGAGCGCGGCGGTGGCGGAGCTCGGCAGTCGGCTCTTCATCGCCATGTTCGCGGAGGCCGTCGGCGATGCCGAGCGGGAGGGGCTCGAGGCCCTCCTGGGCACCGCACCCATGCCTCCGGCCTTGCTGTTCGTCGTCGCCGGCACGGGCACCGCCTGCGCTGTCATCGGGGCCTGCCTCTCCGCCGCGGGCCGCTGGGGAAGGTCGCGGTGGATGGGGCCCCTCCTGGCGACGGGACGCCTCGCCCTGACCCTCTACGTGGCTCACGTCGTCGTGGGCATGGGGAGCCTCGAGGCCCTCGGCTGGCTCGAGGGTCGCTCACGCGCCTTCGCGCTCGGAGCGGCCATCGCGTTCTGCGTGGGCGCGGTGCTCTTCTCGCAGCTGTGGTCCCTGCGCTTCGAACGCGGGCCCCTGGAGGCGCTCCTGCGGAAGCTGTCCTCGCCCCGGTCGCCCGAGGGCTGAGGGCGAGACAGGTGGCGGGGATGTTGCTACAACCTCGCCCCTATGAGCCCCACCGACGTCGACTCCGGGCGTTTCGCGCCCCTGGCCGAAGAAGCCACGCAGGACCCCGACGCCGCCGAGAAGCGGGTCCTCGCCCGCTGGCGAGAGCGCGACGTCATGGCGGAGCTCGGGCGCGCCCGGGCCGACGCGCCGACCTTCGTGTTCTGGGAAGGGCCTCCGACCGCCAACGGCCGGCCCGGGATCCACCACGTGATCGCGCGCACGATCAAGGACACGGTCTGCCGCTGGCAGTCGATGCTCGGCAAGCGGGTCGACCGCAAGGCGGGCTGGGACACCCACGGGCTGCCGGTCGAGCTCGAGGTCGAGAAGAGCCTGGGGATCAGCGGCAAGCCCGAGATCGAGGCGTACGGGGTCGCGGCCTTCAACGAGAAGTGTCGGGAGAGCGTCTGGACCTACCGCAAGGAGTGGGAGGAGCTCAGCGAGCGCATCGGCTACTGGCTCGACTACGAGCACCCCTACGTCACTTACGACGAGGACTACGTCGAGTCGGTCTGGCATGTCCTCGCGCGCTTCCACGAGCACGGCCTCGTCTACCGCGGCCAGCGCGTCGTGCCCTACTGCGGCCGCTGCGGCACGGGGCTGTCGAGCCACGAGATCGGGCAGCCCGGCGTCTACCAGGACGTCCTGGATCCGAGCGTGATCGTGCGCTTTCGCATGAAGGAGCCGGCGGGGGACGAGCCCGAGAGCCTGCTCGCCTGGACGACGACCCCCTGGACCCTGCCCTCCAACGTCGCGCTCGCGGTGCACCCCGAGGTCGACTACGTCCGTGCGCGGGTGCCGCTGCCCGTGCCCAAGGGCGAGGAGCCCGGCTCCGCCGGCCACGAGTTCGTGTGGCTGGCCGAGGCGCGCCTCGGCGCGGTCGTGAAGGGTGAGCCCGAGGTGCTGGAGCGACGCAAGGGTCGTGAGCTGGCCGGGATCGCCTACGAGCCCCTCTTCGACGCCGCCGTGCCCGAGATCGACCCCGGGGCCTGGGAGCCCGACCCCGCGCGGCGCGCGACCGTGGTCACCGCGGACTACGTCAGCACCGAAGACGGCACCGGCATCGTCCACCAGGCGCCGACCTACGGTGCGGACGACTGGACCACGGCCCAGGCGAACCTCCTGCCGGTCCTGCGAGCCGTGGGGGGAGAGGGGCGCTTCCTCGTGGACGTCGGCGGCGCGCGCGTGGGGGACCTCTTCAAGGAGGCCGACGACGCCCTCATGGAGGACCTGAAGGGGCGCGGGCTGCTCTTCAAGAAGGCCCGCGAGACCCACAGCTACCCCCACTGCTGGCGCTGCGACACGCCCCTCTTCTATTTCGCGACGCCGGCCTGGTACATCCGCACGACGAGCTACGCCGAGCGCATGATCGCCTACAACGGGCGCTGCAACTGGGTCCCGCCGGAGGTGGGGCAGAAGCGCTTCGGGGACTGGCTCGAGAACAACATCGACTGGAACATCTCCCGCGACCGCTACTGGGGCACGCCCCTGCCCTTCTGGGTCTGCGAGGGCTGCGGCGTCGAGAAGGCGGTCGCTTCGAAGGCCGAGATGGCGCGCCTCGCCGGCGGCCTCCCGGACGGCTTCGACAACCACAAGCCCCTGATCGACGAGCTGGTCTTCCCCTGCGATTGCGGGGGTGAGATGCGGCGCACGCCGGCGGTGGTGGACTGCTGGTTCGACTCGGGCTCGATGCCCTACGCCCAGCACCACTACCCCTTCGGGGAGGGGAAGGCCGCAACCCAGCGCCAATTCCCGGCGGACTTCATCGCCGAGGGCCTCGACCAGACCCGCGGCTGGTTCTACTCCCTGCTCGCCATCGGGGCCTTCATGGCCGAGGTCGAGCCGGAGCTCGAGGCGGGCAGCGTCTACAAGAACTGCGTCGTCAACGGGCTCGTGCTCGACAAGGACGGCGTCAAGATGAGCAAGCGCCTGGGGAATGTCGTCGATCCCTGGGATGCGGTCTCCCAGCACGGCATCGACGCCATCCGCTGGTACATGCTCTCGAGCGGCGCCCCCTGGCTGCCCAAGAAGTTCGACATGAACGGCGTGCTCGAGGTGCGCCGGCGCTTCTTCGGGACGCTGCAGAACAGCTACGGCTTCTTCGCGACCTACGCCCGCATCGACGGCTTCGACCCCGCATCGCCCGCGATCCCGGCGGCCGCGGAGCGCCCGGAGATCGACCGCTGGCTGCTCTCGCGCACCCAGAGCCTGGTGGGGGAGGTGCGCGGGGCGATGGCGGCCTACGACCTGGCGGGGGCCTGCCGCGCGATCGAGGGCTTCGTCGTGGACGAGCTCTCGAACTGGTACATCCGCCGCAACCGCAAGCGCTTCTGGAAGGGGGAGCTCGGGCCCGACAAGCTCGCCGCCTACGCGAGCCTCCACGAGGCCCTGACGGCAGTCGCGCGCCTCGTGGCCGCCGCCGCCCCCTTCACGGCCGAGATGCTCTGGGAGCGGCTCGTGGCCGACGGGAGCTCGGTCCACTTGGAGGTGCTCCCGGAGGCGGACGCGGGCCTCGTCGACCCCGAGCTCGAGGCCTCGATGGGGCTCGTGGTGCGCGTCGTCGAGATGGGCCGGGCCCTGCGCGAGCGGGCCGGGCTGAAGGTGCGCCAACCCCTGCGCGCCCTGAACTTGCGGGCCAGCGACCCGGCCGACCTCGAGCTCTTGAAGCGGGGGTTCGCCACGGAGCAGATCCTCGACGAGCTCAACATCAAATCCTGGGGGAGCCTGGACGCGGACGACGGGGAGCTCTGCACCCTGCGGGCGAAGGCCAACTTCAAGACCCTGGGCAAGCGCCTGGGCAAGCGCATGAAGGCGGCCGCGGCGGCCATCGGGGAGCTCGCGGCCGGCCCGGTCGCCATGCTGCGCGCCGGTCAGGCGGTCTCCGTCGACTTCGACGGCGATCCGGTGGAGCTGGGTCGGGAGGACGTGATCGTGACCGTCGAGACGAAGGCCGACTTCGACGTCGAGACCGACGGGCGCCTCGTGGTCTTCCTCGACACGGAGCTCGACGAGGGCCTCCTGGCCGAGGGCCTGGCGCGGGAGGTGGTCACGCGCGTCAACGCCCTGCGCAAGGAGCGGGGCCTGGCAGTGGAGCAGCGGATCGAGCTGGCCCTCGACGGTGAGGGGAGCCTCCTGGGGCGCGCGCTCGAGGACTTCGGCGCGTTGATCGCGGGGGAGACCCTGGCGGAGGCCTTCCTGCTCCAGGGGGAGCCCCTGTCCGGCGGCCCCTGGAGCGAGCAGGTGTTGGGGGACGGGAGCCGCTTGCGCGTCTCGCTTCGGCCCGCCTAGGGGCTCTCCGGAGCGCTCGGGTGAGCGAGGGGCGCCCCGGCTCTGCGGACCGCCTCCGTGCGCTGGATTCCGTCGACAAGGCCGTTCCTCCCCTCCAGGTGGGTGGTAGTCTGACCCGGGAACCTCTGGCGGCGCAGGCCACGTGTCGCATACCCCTGAGCCGAATGATCAAGCAAGGGCCCCCACCCTTTCGTCGCGGCAGGACCGCGCGGAGGCGGGCCCACCTGGAACCGGTTGGTTCCGGGGTCGGCGCGAGCGGCATCGCTGGAGGCTCCCAGACTCCCTCTCCTCCTCCTCCTCCTCCTCCTCGGAGAGTCGTGTGGGTGAGGCCGGCGCGCCGGGCCGGAACCGACGCGACCGAAGGGGCCTGAACCACGAAGCGTCCGAGCCGCAGAGCCACGCTCCCCGCTCCGCTTCGTCGCTCTCGCGAACGGGTCGATCCGCCGCGATTCCGCACCCGTCTCTTCGATCGCCCCGGGCGCTTTGCTAGCTTCCGAAGCGAGGGGCCGCTGCGCGGGCCGATCGCCGCGCGCACGCCCCGATCGCCGTTCGACCTCGGTCTCGATCAAGGAGCAAAACCGCATGAGGACGCTGATCCTCGTCGTTCTCGGGGGGATCGCCCTCTACTTCGCCTGGCCCCTCTTCCGCGACGTGGACGCCGCCGGAGCCCCTGGCCAGGAGGACTCCATCCTCGACGGCGAGGGCGAGCCGATCGTCCCCGCGACCATCGGGACCCTCCAGTCGATGGCTCGCATGGAGGCTTCGGAGGCGCCGGAAGCGGCGCCCCGGGCAGCCGAAGCCCGCAGCGCCTCGGCGGAGCGGGAAGGGCCGAACCCGGAGACCGTGGCGAGCGCTCCGCAGGAGGCCCAGGCCGCGCCGAAGACCGAGCGCGCCCGGCCCTCGGACGACCTCGACGGGCTGGACCTGAATGCCCTGGGGGATCCGCTCTACGAGGGGAGTCTGCTCCTGCACCGCTCCGACGACCTGCAGGCCTACTTGAAGGACCGCGGCCAGGGGCTCTCCAAGAGCCGCAAGAAGCTCCTGATCGCCTATCTGCTGGTCGCCCGCGGGCAGTATGGCCAGGTGCCCAAATACGCCGACGGGCTGGCGGAGGCCGCGGACGTGACCCCCGAGGAGCTGGCCCTCCTGGAGGACGCGGGCGACGGCGGCATCGAAGTCGCCCGAGAGGCGGTGCGCCGCAGGCACCGCAATCCCCTGGTCCTGGGGGCCTCGATGGCCATCCTCGAGCGCGCTGCAGGCGAGGAAGCCACGGCGGGGCGCTGGCCCGAGGCCGCGCGCCTCCTGTCGGACCTCCTCCTGTCGGAGGTCGACGCGCCCTGGGAGGGGGACGACCCGACCCTGCGGCGCTGGGCGAGATCCCTCGGAGACGCCCAGGCCAACCACCGTTGGAGCCCGGAGGGCCCCTGGCAGTCGACCGAGGTGGTGGTCGAGCCGGGCGACACCCTGACCGCGATCCGCAAGCGCGTCATCTCGGTGCGCCCCGAGCTCGAGATCTGCACGGGCCTGATCGAGCGCGCGAACCGGACCGGTCGCTACCTGCGTGAGGACCAGGTCCTGCGCATCCCCTTGGATCCGGTCCGGACTGTGGTCGACCTCTCCGCCCGCTGGCTGTACTACCTGCACGGGGGCGAAGTCGTGCTGGCTTGCCCCGTGGCGATCGGTCGCGTGGGCAACGAGACCACCCCCGGTCGCTACAGCGTGGGGGAGAAGTCCGAGGAGCCCAGCTGGTTCCCGACCGGGCAGCCCGTCGTGCCCTACGGCGACCCGGAGAATCCCCTCGGGACGCGCTGGATCGGGCTCGACGGGAGCCAAGGGCTCGGGATCCACGGGACCTGGGAGCCCGACACGATCGGCTCGATGGCGAGCGACGGCTGCATCCGCCTCCTGAACGAGCAGGTCGAGGAGCTCTTCGAGGTCATCCCCCGGGGCTCCGAGGTCGAAGTCCGTCCCTGAGGCTGTCATAGGCGCGGCCAGCGCCAGCGAGCTGGAGACGAGCGGAGCGGGGGTCTCCGTCCAGGGGCCCGGTCGCGGGTCTGCTGCAGGTGTCCGGGACCGGTCTGGGCCACGAGAGGGGCCCGCCGGGAGGCATCCCGGTCCCGCATGAGCTGCGGGTGTGCGCCTGGGGAGGGGGAGTGAAGGGTATGGCGCTTGTCATTCGAGGGAGGGCGGGGAGCACTCGTAACCGAGGCCACCCCTGCTCCCCCGAGCAGCGGGTCGCGGAAGGCCCCAGAGGCCGGTCAAGAGGCGTCCTCGAGTGCCTCGGCGGGAAAGAATCCGGACCGGGCGGGAAAGCCTAACCCCTTGTAAACACGTAGTTTCGGGGCCAGAGGGGGGCGCCGTCGAGGAATTGTACGGCGCAGCGTTGACCTCCAAGTCCATTCGCCTATCATTCCGCCTCCCAAGCGCGAGGCACCCGCCACGACGCGAGGTCAAAACGCGAGATCAACGGCCGAGAGTGCCCCCCCGAGCGACCTGCTGCATCCCCATGGCTGCGGGTCGTCGAGGCGTGCGCCCGGTCGTCAGCGCGGCTTCGGTCGCGACCCAGATCTTTGAAAACAAGAGTGGCCCTCAAATTTTGAGTGCGAGCAGAGACGTCTGGCCGAGCTGGACTCGCAAGGACGTCTCCAAGAATCCAACAGTCAGATGAAACACTTCATGAAGGGTTTGATCCTGGCTCAGAACGAACGTTAGCGGTGTGGATTAGGCATGCAAGTCGTGCGCGAAAGCCTTCGGGCGAGTAAAGCGGCGAAAGGGTGAGTAACACGTAACCAACCTATCCCCATGACCGGGATAACTGTGGGAAACCGCAGGTAATACCGGATGGTCCCTCGGAGAGGCATCTCTCTATGGGTAAACGGTGGCTTCGGCTGCCGCGAGGGGAGGGGGTTGCGGCCTATCAGCTTGTTGGTGGGGTAATGGCCTACCAAGGCAATGACGGGTAGCCGGTCTGAGAGGATGGTCGGTCACACTGGGACTGAGACACTGCCCAGACTCCTACGGGAGGCTGCAGTCGAGAATCTTCCGCAATGGGCGAAAGCCTGACGGAGCGACACCGCGTGTAGGATGAAGGCTCTAGGGTTGTAAACTACTGTCACGCCATAGGAATGCCCCGCTTTTTAAGAGATGCGGGGTTGACCAAAGCGAGAGGAAGCACCGGCTAACTCCGTGCCAGCAGCCGCGGTAAGACGGAGGGTGCAAACGTTGTTCGGAATCATTGGGCATAAAGGGCACGCAGGCGGCCCAGTTAGTCAGTTGTGAAAGCCCACGGCTCAACCGTGGAACTGCATCTGATACTGCTGGGCTAGAGAATGGTTGGGGTGAGTGGAACTCCTGGTGGAGCGGTGAAATGCGTAGATATCAGGAGGAACACCAGTGGCGAAGGCGGCTCACTGGACCATTACTGACGCTGAGGTGCGAAAGCTAGGGTAGCGAACGGGATTAGATACCCCGGTAGTCCTAGCCGTAAACGATGGGTACTAGGTAGGGGGAACGCCTATGGTTCTCTCTACCGGAGCAAATGTGTTAAGTACCCCGCCTGGGGAGTACGCTCGCAAGAGTAAAACTCAAAGGAATTGACGGGGGATCACACAAGCGGTGGAGCATGTGGTTTAATTCGAAGCAACGCGAAGAACCTTACCTGGCCTTGACATGTACGGATTAGTCCTGTGAAAGCAGGGTGACAGCCCTTCGGGGTCGGAACGTACACAGGTGTTGCATGGCTGTCGTCAGCTCGTGTCGTGAGATGTTGGGTTAAGTCCCGTAACGAGCGAAACCCTTATTGTTAGTTGCCAGCGGGTAATGCCGGGGACTCTAGCGAGACTGCCGTTGTTAAAACGGAGGAAGGTGGGGACGACGTCAAGTCATCATGGCCCTTATGGCCAGGGCGACACACGTGCTACAATGGCTTGTACAAAGGGAACCGAGACCGTGAGGTGGAGGCAATCCCACAAAGCAAGCCCCAGTTCGGATTGCAGGCTGAAATTCGCCTGCATGAAGTTGGAATCGCTAGTAATCGCGTATCAGCCATGACGCGGTGAATATGTTCCTGATCCTTGTACACACCGCCCGTCAAGCCACGAAAGCGGGGAGCGCTCGAAGTCGCTTTGTCTAACCTTCGGGAGGACGGCGCCGAAAGTGAGCTCCGTGATTGGGACTAAGTCGTAACAAGGTAGCCGTAGGGGAACCTGCGGCTGGATCACCTCCTTTCTAACGGATAGTTAGACGTCGCGAGGTCGCGTGTGGGAATCTCTCACCCGACGTCCTCCGATGAATGACATAGGTGCTCGTACTCAAATGACGCGTCTGTCGGGTTCGCCCGTCCGGCGCCGAGGGCCACTCTTTTCTTCCATGTCGTTGAGCCGGCGATGATCTCGCCCTCGAGGGGCGTCAGCTCCGCCGATGGGCGCGTGGTTTCTCGGGCCTGTAGCTCAGCTGGTTAGAGCGTCCGCCTGATAAGCGGGAGGTCCGTGGTTCAAATCCACGCAGGCCCACCACCACCGGCGAGCCACGGCCCGGGATCGAGGATCGGGGGCGTAGCTCAGTTGGTAGAGCTCCTGGTTTGCAACCAGGCGGTCGTCGGTTCGAATCCGGTCGCCTCCACCATCCTCGATGGGGCAGGAGACGACGCGCGAAGCGGGCGCACTCCCTCGAGCGGGGCCACTCTTGGACAAGGAAGGAAACGAGCAACGATCCGCCCGCGTGGCGGATCGAGATCTTTGAGAACAAGGTGTAGTAGAAAGAACGTGGAGCACCACGCAGTTACAGAAAGAGCGTGGTTAAGCTACCAAGAGTGCATGGTGGATGCCTTGGTGTCCAGAGCCGATGAAGGGCGTGGCATAGCTGCGAAAAGCTTCGGGGAGCCGCTAAGCGGGCCTTGATCCGAAGATGTCCGAGATCGGGAAACCGACCAGGATTCATCTCCTGGTGATGTGAAAGCATGGGTAACGCAGGGAACTGAAACATCTAAGTACCTGCCGGAAAGGAAAGAAACGTCGACTCCCTCAGTAGCGGCGAGCGAACGGGGATCAGCCTAAACCGATATAGTGTCAAGGGTAAGGCCGTTGCTATATCGGTGTCGTGGGACCTACTGAGCCGACCTTACAAGGCTCAGGGAGTTACAAAGTGAGTTTCTAGGCGAACGGCATGGGAAGGCCGGCCGCAGAGGGTGATAGCCCCTTAGCCGAAAGGAACTCACCTCCCGTAGTCATCCCGAGTAGCGCCAGACACGTGGAACCTGGTGTGAATCTGCGGGGACCACCCCGTAAGGCTAAGTACTACTGGACGACCGATAGCGTAATAGTAGCGCGAGCGAAAGGTGAAAAGTACCCCGGTTAGGGGAGTGAAATAGTACCTGAAACCATGCACTTACAAGCTGTGGGAGACCTATGGCCCTTCGGGGCAATGGTTGACCGCGTGCCTTTTGCATAATGATCCGGCGAGTTACTCTGTTAGGCGAGGTTAAGGGTCTCAGGCCCGCACCCGAAGGGAAACCGAGTGTGAATAGCGCGATTCAAGTCTAGCGGAGTAGACCCGAAAGCGAGTGATCTATCCATGGGCAGGCTGAAGCGGATGTAACAGTCCGTGGAGGGCCGAACGGGTATAGGTTGAAAACTGTTCCGATGACCTGTGGATAGGAGTGAAAGGCTAATCAAACTCGCAGATAGCTGGTTCTCCCCGAAATAGCTTTTGGGCTAGCCTCAAGTTATACCTGACGGGGGTAGAGATACTGATAGGGATAGGGGCCCCGCGGGGTACCCTACCCTGCCAAACTCCGAATACCGTCAGGCCTATCTTGGGAGTCAGACTATGGGCGATAAGGTCCGTGGTCGAGAGGGAAACAACCCAGACCGCCAGCTAAGGTCCCCAATGCATGCTAAGTGCAGAAAAGGAAGTGGATTCTCTAGGACAGCCAGGATGTTGGCTTAGAAGCAGCCATCATTTAAAGAGTGCGTAATAGCTCACTGGTCGAGAGGATCCGCGCCGAAAATGAACGGGGCTCAAGTGTGCAACCGAAGCTGCGGCTCGTACGAGGTCGTTGACCTTGTGCGGGGGTAGGGGAGCGTTCCAAGCGGGTGAAGGGTGACGGTAACGACACCTGGACGCTCTGGAAGTGATTATGCCGGAATGAGTAGCGATAAAACAGGTGAGAATCCTGTTCGCCGCAAACCCAAGGTTTCCTGGGCACGGTAAATCCGCCCAGGGTTAGTCGGACCCTAAGACGAGGTCGAAAGGCGTAGTCGATGGATGACAGGTTAATATTCCTGTACCACCATTCATGCGTTATTACCGATGGGGGGACGCGGGAGGAAAAGTGATCGCACTGTCAGATTAGTGCGTGCAAGCTCGAGGGTGGCATGTAGGAAAATCCGCATGCGGAAGCCCGGAAGTGATGCCGAGCCTTTAAGGCGAAGTCATCGGACCGACCGCCGAGAAAATCCTCTAGGGAGTAGGAATGGTGTCCGTACCAAAACTGACACAGGTGGGTGGGGTGAATATCCTAAGGCGCTCGAGAGAACTGCTGTTAAGGAACTCGGCAAGTTAGACCCGTAACTTCGGGATAAGGGTCGCCCCTCGGTGTGTAGGTCCTCGCGACTGAAGCACTAGGGGGCCGCAGAGAAATGGTGCAAACGACTGTTTACTAAAAACACAGGTCTGTGCTAAGTCTTAAAGACGCTGTATACAGACTGACGCCTGCCCAATGCCGGAAGGTTAAGAGGAGGGGTTAGCTTTTGCGAAGCTCTGAATTGAAGCCCCGGTGAATGGCGGCCGTAACTATGACGGTCCTAAGGTAGCGAAGTTCCTTGTCGGGTAAGTTCCGACCCGCACGAAAGGCGTAACGATTTGCACACTGTCTCAACAGCAGGCTCGGCGAAATTGTAGCCGTGGTGAAGATGCCACGTTCCCGCATCAAGACGGAAAGACCCCGTGAACCTTTACTACAGCCTGATATTGAGGCTAGTTATGTAGTGCGTAGGATAGGTGGGAGGCTTTGAAGCTGGCATTCCGGTGCTGGTGGAGCCATTGGTGAAATACCACTCTCTGCATGATTGGTCCCTAACTCGACGACGTGAATCCGTGTCGAGGACAGTGTCTGGTGGGTAGTTTGGCTGGGGCGGTCTCCTCCCAAAGAGTAACGGAGGAGCGCGATGTTGCACTCAGCGCGGTTGGCAATCGCGCGTAGAGCGTAAGGGTACAAGTGCGACTGACTGCGAGAGATATAGCTCGAGCAGGTACGAAAGTAGGTCCTAGTGATCCGGCGGATTCCGAGTGGAAGGGCCGTCGCTCATCAGATAAAAGGTACTCCGGGGATAACAGGCTGATCTCCCCCAAGAGTTCATATCGACGGGGAGGTTTGGCACCTCGATGTCGGCTCATCGCATCCTGGGGCTGAAGGAGGTCCCAAGGGTTTGGCTGTTCGCCAATTAAAGCGGTACGTGAGCTGGGTTTAGACCGTCGTGAGACAGGTCGGTCCCTATCTGGTGTGGGTGTAGGATGATTGCGGAGGTATTCCCCTAGTACGAGAGGATTGGGGAGTACGACCCTCTGGTGCACCAGTTATCACGCTAGTGGTACAGCTGGGTAGCTACGGTCGGAACGGATAAGCGCTGAATGCATCTAAGTGCGAAGCCTTCTTCAAAACGAGTCATCCCTACCAGTCCCCTGGAAGACTACCAGGTTGATAGGCCAGCGGTGTAAGCGCAGTAATGCGTTCAGCCTACTGGTACTAATCGGACGATCGGCTTAACCACCTTTCTCCACGCGTGTCGAGCTCGAAGAGCTCAGGCCGTGAGGGGATGGGTAGCCCTCTCTAAAGCTGCTGCTTCCGTTCTTTCTACTCACCTTCCTTCAGCGAGTGCTACGCATGCTGGCCATCGGTCTCGTGGATCCTTCCGCGAACTGGCCACGGCGCACTCGAAGCATTCCCGGTGACGATAGGTGTCTGGCCATACCCGTTCCCATCCCGAACACGGTCGTCAAGCAGCCACCGCCGATGATAGTGCGTAAGCGCGAAAGTAGGTCATTGCCGGGTTTTCCCAGCACCCTCGGCTCAGCCGGGGGTGCTTTTTTTTGTGCCCTGAACTTCATCAGGCGTGGGCTCGAGGGCGATTCGAAGACCGACAGCTCCCGCTGAAGGCGATCACGTCTCTGGGCATCGATCGCAGCCGTCTCTCGGGCCCTTCCGAAGCCGCGGGATTCTTTGTAATGAACGCCCTGCCAAGATCACCAGTGAGGGTGATGGTCGGAGGGATGAAAGACGCGGATCGACGCAAGCTGCTCGCGGGGTGGTTGAGAGGCTACGGCGGGCTGATTCACAAGGTCGTGAGGGCCTATGCCTTCACTCCACACGACCGGGAAGACCTCCATCAGGAGATCGCCTTCCAACTCTGGGAGTCCCTCGAGCGCTTTCAAGGGGAAGCGGCGGTGACCACCTGGATCCACCGAGTCTCCCTGTACTCGGCGATGGCTTGGTCACGTCGGGAGCGGAGGCACGACGAACGGGCCCAGTTCGACGAGGCCGTCCCGTCCCCGAGCGTTGCCGGGACCGATCCCAGGTTGGATTGGGTCTACCGGCGGATCGCGGAGCTGGGTCCAGTCGACCGCTCCCTGATCCTCCTTTCCTTGGAGGGACTCAGCTACCGAGACATCGGCGAGGTGCTCGGAATCAGCGAGCGGAACGTCGGCGTGAAGCTGCACAGGATTCGCCGGAGGATGGCGGATCGAGCGTTATCGGAGGTCAATGAAGATGAGGTTTGAAGAGATGCAAGAGATCTGGAGAGCTCAACTCTCGACGGGTGCTCAGGAAGTTGCGATCGACGAGCTCCTGGACCGGGTTCAGCGGCGCAGCTGCTATCTCCGCTGGAGCGCCACCGCGGAGGAGTTCGGCATGGTCGCCATTTGTCTCTTCGTCGGAGTCCAGCAGGCCTGGGAGCCCCTGACACGCGGTACCGACCCCCATCAACTCGTCGGGTCGATCTTGATGCTCGGAGTCGCTCTGTACGTCCTCTGGGGGCGAGTGCGCCGGCGTCGGGTGGAGGCCGGGATGCCCCCCGGTGTTCACGGTGAGCTGCTGCGGAGCATCTACAGGATCGATTACCACATCGCACGCTCGCGGACCTTCTTGTGGTGGTTTCTCCTGCCGAGCGCTCTGATCGTCACGCTCTCCTTCTGGCGAGCCGAAGAGGCGATCCCAGTCTGGAAGTGGTTCGCGGTCCTCGGGAGCTTCCCGTTGGCCCTAGCGGTGGTCCAGCTCGGGGTCCGCTTGGGTCAGCTGCCCGTCAAACGCGATCTCGAAGAGCTGAGGAACGAGCTGGCGAGAGGCACCCAGCCCGCGGACGGGCGCGAGTCGGAGTGAGTGGAGTCGACAGCATAAGACGGCACCCCCGAGTGACTCGGGGGTGCCGCCATGACTCCCACGCCCTTCGTGAGGCGGTCCGGGGTGGGTGAGCTATCTGCCTGCGAACTGGCGCACGACTCCGATCAACACGCCGCGGATCTGGATGTCGTCGACGTAGATCGGGGCCATGCTGGAGTTCGCGGGCTGGAGACGGACGCGCCCCTTCTCGCGGTAGTAGCGCTTCAGGGTCGCCTCTTCGCCGGGGAGGATGGCCACGACCGTCTCTCCGTTGCGGGCCGTGGCGCGCTTCTCGATCAGGACGAGGTCGCCGTCACAGATCGAGTCTTCGATCATCGAGTCACCGTTCACGCGCAGGGCGTAGACGTCCCGTCCCTCGGGGATGAGGGTGGCGAAATCCAGCTCCTCGGGGGCCTCGATCGCCTCGATCGGTGCGCCAGCGGCGATGCGGCCGAGGACCTGTACGGCGGGGACGCCACGGATCGAGGAATCGGAGGCGGGGACGTCTTCCTCCTCGACGATGCGCAGTCCGCGGGACACGCCGGGCGCGGCCCGTTCGATGACTCCCTTGCGCTCGAGCTCCGAGACGTGCCCGAAGATCGTGACCTTGTTGACGCCGAAGTGCTGGGCGATCTCCTCGAGGGTGGGGCTCAGGCCCTCTCGTTGTGTGTAGTCGAAGAGGAAGTCGAGGATCTCACGCTGGCGACGGGTGAGGGGGGCGCTGCCCCGGCCGGGGCGATTGGCGGTGGAGGGAGTCGTCATGCGGTGCTGGCGTCGGGGTGAGGTCGGAGCTCGTCGGCGGGTCCGGACTGGACCGGGTGAGTCGGTGGTCGCGGCCGGTGCTCAGAACAAGAAGGTCGCGACGACGAGCAGGGCGCAGAAGAAGAAGCCGGGGCCGTCGGAGCGGGCGTGCTGGATGAAGCGGGTCATGGCGGCGGAGGGGGCTCGCGTGTCGAACTGAGAGGGTCGTTCGGGTCGTGCTGGCTAACAGATGCCTAATCTATCGGCGACGGGTACCCGAACAGGTGCCGAACCCGGATTTTCCCGGCCGCCCGTCCTCGGGGTGGGATTGGGTGCGCCCTCGTGGGCAGGAGGCGCCCCTGGGGCTCATCTGGGCTATGATCGGACTATCCCCGCCGACGAGGGCGGGTTCGGCGACCCCCTTGGCACTCGACGAGCAGCTCCGCTTCGAGCGGTACCTGACCCGCTTCCGGACCCGTCACACGCCGGCCTACCGCTTCGATCTGGTCGTCCTCGGCGGGGGGGTGGCGGGGAGCGTGGCCGCTCTGACGGCTGCGGCCCGAGGTCTCGAGGTCGCGGTCGTGACCAAGGGGGGGCTGAGCGAGGGCAACACGCGCTACGCGCGCGGCGGGCTCGCCGTCGTCTGGGGAGCCGAGGACAGCTTCGAGTCCCACGTCGTCGACACCCTGGCCTGCGGACGGGGGCTCTGCGAGGAGGCCGTCGTCGAGCGCATCGTGCGCGGCGGGCCCGCGGCGGTCGAGTTCCTGCAGCAGATCGGCACGCACTTCGACCGCGGTCCCGAGGGAGACTGGGTCCTCTCCCGCGAGGGCGGGCACTCCTACCCGCGCATCATCCATGCTCGCGGCGACTCCACCGGCCTGGAGATCCAGCGCGCCCTCAGCGACGCCCTGCGAAGCGAGCCGCGCATCACGACCTTCCCGGACACATTCGCCATCGACCTCCTGGTCGAACCGGAGGGCCCGGTTCAAGGCGTCCTGACCCAGACCCCCTCGGGAAACCTGGTCGTCTTCGGCGCGCCGGAGGTCTTGCTCGCGACCGGCGGGGCCGGCCAGATCTACCGCGAGACGACCAACCCCGTCGTGGCGACGGGGGACGGCTTGGCCATGGCGGCTCGTGCCGGCGCGCGCCTGCGCGACCTCGAGTTCGTCCAGTTCCACCCGACCTGCCTCTACATCGCGGGAGCTGCGCGGGTCCTGATCAGCGAGATCGTTCGTGGCGCGGGGGGGACACTCGTCGACCGCGACGGCGTGGCCTTCATGGCCGACATGCACCCCGCCGGAGACCTGGCGCCCCGGGACGTGGTCAGCCGGGCGGTCTTCCGGCGCATGATCGAGACCGAGGACACGAACGTCTACCTCGACCTCTCCGAGGTCGAGGGTGACCCGCACGCCCTCTTCCCCAGCATCAGCCGCACCTGCCGCGTCTTCGGGATCGACATCGCCCGCGACCCGATCCCGGTCCGACCCGGCGCCCACTACTTCGTCGGCGGGATCGCTGTGGACGGCGACGGACGCTCCAGCCTGCCGGGGCTGTGGGGGGTGGGGGAGTGCGCCTCCACCGGTCTGCACGGCGCGAATCGCATGGGCTCGAACTCGCTCCTGGAGGGGCTCGTGATGGGCATGCGCGCGGGCGAGACCTTCCACGCCCAGGTGGCGACGGTCTTCAAGGAGCTCGCGAGCGACGGCTGCGCCAAGCGTTGGCAGCACACCGGGGACCCGGTCCTGGACGTCAACATCGAGGACCTGACCTACTCCCTCAAGTCGATCATGTGGCGCCAGCTCGGCGTCGAGCGCAGCGCGGAGGGCATGCGCGAGGCCGTGCAGAAGATCGGCTTCTGGCAGCGTGCCGTGCGCGACCTGGCGCCCGCCACGATGCCCACCTTCACCCTGACGAACATGCTGACCGTGGCTCGCATGACCGCCGTGTCGGGGCTCTCGCGGGAGGAGTCGCGCGGCGTTCACTACCGCATCGACCACCCGGAGGCGAGCGAGGGCCTGGCCTGGCACACGATCCTCGCGCCCTCCCGGGTCGCCGACGGGGAGGTGGAGATCCAGCTCGAGCGAGCCGAGGTCGGCTCGGGGAGTCCGCTCCCGACTCCATGAGCAAAGCGCCCACCCCGACTCGCGCCCCGCGCGAGCGCGTCCTCGTCTGCGGCGTCCTGCTCGGCGACCAGGAAGCCGAGCACGACGGCGAGCTCTCCGAGATGATCGGCCTGGTGAAGGCCGCTGGCGGGGAGGTCGTCGGCGAGCCCATCACCCAGCGGCGCGACCGGCCCCACCCCGCGACGATGATGGGGCGCGGCAAGGTCGAGGAGGTCAACGAGGAGGTGCGGGCCCTGAAACCGGACGCCGTGGCGGTGGACAACGACCTCAGCCCGGCCCAGGGGCGCAACCTCGAGAAGGCCTGGGGTTGCCGCGTCGTCGACCGCTCCGAGCTGATCCTCGACATCTTCGCCAGCCGGGCGCGCACGCGGCAGGCCAAGCTCCAGGTCGAGCTGGCCCAGAACGAATACCTCGCACCGCGCCTGCGCCGCATGTGGACCCACCTCGAGCGCACCGAGGGCGCCATCGGGACCCGCGGGCCCGGGGAGACCCAGCTCGAGACCGACCGGCGGCTCCTCCGCAAACGCATCCGCGACCTGAAGCGCGAGCTGAAGGAAATCGAGGCCCGCAAGCAGCGCGAGGTGGTCTCGCGCGCGGACCGCTTCACGGTCGGCCTGGTCGGCTACACGAACGCGGGCAAGTCGACCCTGCTCAACCGCCTCACCGGCTCCGACGAGCTCGTGGCGGACATGCTCTTCGCCACCCTCGACACCCGCACCCGCCAGTGGGAGCTCTCCGACGGCCGGCTCGTCCTGCTCTCGGACACCGTCGGCTTCCTCGGCCGCCTCCCGCACCACCTGGTGGCCTCCTTCCACGCGACCCTCGAGGAGACCCTCAACGCGGACCTCTTGCTGCACGTCGTCGACGCCTCCCACCCCGACGCGGCGGGGCAGATCGCCGCCGTCGACGAGGTGCTCGCCGAGCTCTCCCACACGACACGCGCGGGGATCCTCGTCCTGAACAAGATCGACGCGGTGCGTGACCCGATCGAGCTGCAGTTCCTGACCCGCGACCGCGAGGAGCGCATCGTCCACGTCTCGGCGCGTACGGGGGAGGGCCTCGACCGCCTCGACGGGGCCATTCGGGGGATCCTCGACGCCCGCTCCGCGCTCCTGCGGATCCTCTTGCCGCTGGCCGACGGACGCCTCGCCGCCCGCGTGCGCACCAGCGGCGTCGTGCTCGACGAGGAGGTGCGCGGCGACCGCGAGCTCGTCCTGCGCGTGCGCATGGACGAGGGGGCCCTGGGCAATCTCAAGCGCGCCTGCGACGGCGACCTGAAGTACGAAGTCCTCGAGCCGCCGGCGGAACCGCTCTTCTGGGAGGGCTGAAACGCGCCGCCGAACCGGGCGCGGTCAGGGCCGCTCACCCGACTCTTCGGGGAGCAGGACTTCCTTGGGGGGCAGCCGCAGCAGGAAGCCCGCGCGCAGGGAGTCGGGGCTCGCGAGGCCGTTGTAAGTCGCGACGCGGCCCGGGATGGGGGGGCGCCCCGAGCCGTAGAAGTCCTCGCAGATCTTGGACAGGACGCGGCCCTCGGGGACGAGGTACTCGAAGTCCGGCGGGCGCCAGTCCTCGGGCTCGACCCCGCGCTCGGCGGGGGAGAGCTCCTCGAGCGGCGCCTCGGCCGCCAGCCGTCCGCTCGCCGCGGGCTCCTCCAGGCCCTCGTCGCGCAACGGCGGCACCTCCACGGGCTCCGCGCCGCTCGGGCGGCCCAGGCGCAGCTCGCCCCAGCTCTCCTCGCGACTCTCGAGGTCGGTGGGGACCGACCTCAGGCTCTCGCGCGCGGCGCGCACGCCGCTCGTCCAGCGGTACTGCGCGTAACCCGCGGCCCCGCAGAGCCCCAGGAGCAGCAGCCAGGCGGCGAGGGCGCGCACCCGGCCGTCAGGCCGCGCCGGCGGAGCGCGTGCTCTCGGGGGCGCCCTTGCCGCCGCCGCGCTTCTCGGCCCAGCGCTCGAAGAGGATCAGCGAGGGGCTCGCGACGAAGATCGAGGAGTAGGTCCCGACCACAACGCCGAACATCAGGGCGAAGGCGAAGCCCTCGAGGACCGAGCCGCTGCCGTAGTTGAAGGCGAAGAGGATGATGACCGCGATCAGCGTCGTGATCGACGTCAGGAGCGTCCTGGACAGGGTCTGGTTGATCGAGACGTCCAGGATCTCCCGCAGCGGCTTGGAGCCCATGCGCGGGCGGTTCTCCCGGATGCGGTCGAAGACGACGATCGTGTCGTTCAGGGAGTAGCCGATGATCGTCAGGAAGGCCGCCACCATGGGCAGGCTGATCTCCGCGTTGATTAGGTGGAAGGCGTCGCAGATCGCCAGGGCCCCGAGGGTGATCAGGACGTCGTGGACGAGGGCGACCACCGCCGCGAAGCCGTAGCTGTACTCGGCGAAGCGCACGCGGATGTACATCACGACCGCGAAGAGGCTGACCAGGATGGCCAGGATCGCCTTGTCGCGCATCTCGCCCACGACCTGGGCGCCGACGACCGAGACGCTCGGAATCGGCTGCGAGAGCTGGTAGGTCGTGCCGCTGGAGTCCTGCTTGTTCGAGAAGAGGGCCGCGACGTTCGTCGCCACCAGGTTCTCGAGGCTGGTGGGGGAGGTGGCGCTCTCGAAGGTGTAGGTGCCCACGAAGCCCTCGACTTCCTGGACGCTCGCCTCCCCGAAGCCGCCCTCCCGCAGGAGAGCCTCGAGGTCTCCGGTCGGGTGGGGCTCGTCGAAGTAGAGCCGACCGCTGGCGCCGTCACCCTGGAGCTGGGCCACGATCGGGCCCTGCGCCAGGAGGTCGACGAGGGCGGAGTGGATGTCGTCCTCACCGGTGGTCTCGGCCCCGGCGTCCTGCTCCTCGGTGACGTCCACGAGGGACTTGTAGGTGATGCGGTAGGAGCGGAAGCCGTCCGTGTCGTCGCCGGTGGCGCGCAGGGCCACAACGGTCGCCGACTCGCCCAGGGCGCCCTCGATCCCCGCGATGCGCTCGCGGATCGTCTCGGGCAGCTGCGGCTCTTCGAGGTTGACCGTGACGGAGACCCCGCCGACGAAGTCGATGCCCATCGTCTCGCCCTCGGGCAGGGAGACGAAGAGCCCGACCCCCGAGACGATCAGGAGCAGGGAGACCGGCAGGACCATCTTTGCCTTGGACATGAAGGCGACCTTCGTGTCCTTGACCAGGGTTGCCATCGAGAAGCGCTCGTTGCCGCGCTTGATCGAGGCGTCGACCATCAGGCGCGTGATCACCAGGGCCGCGAAGACCGAGGTGACGATACCGATCATCAGGGTCGTGGCGAAGCCGCGCACCGGCCCGGTGCCGATCTTGTAGAGGATCGCGCCCGTGATGAAGGTCGTCACGTTGGCGTCGATGATCGTCACGAAGGCCCGCGCGAAGCCGTTCTCCACGGCCTGGGCGAGCTTGCGTCCGCGGGCGATCTCCTCCCGGATGCGCTCGTAGATCAGGATGTTCGCGTCCACCGCCATGCCGACGGTGAGGATGATTCCCGCCACGCCGGGCAGGGTCAGCGTGGCCTGCAGGAGGGCCATGCAGCCCATCAGGAAGACGAGCGCGCTGAGCAGGCTGAGGGAGGCGAAGAGCCCCAGCTTGCGGTAGTAGATCATCATGAAAACGAGCACCAGGCCGAGGCCCAGGACGGCGCTCGTGAAGCCCTGCTTGACGTACTCGTCCCCGAGCTTCGCGCCGACCCGCTCGGACTGCTCGAGGTTCGGCTTCATGATCAGGGAGCCGGACTTCAGCACCTTGACCATCTCGTCCACCTCGGCGCCGGTGAAGCCGCTGCCGCCCCCTTCGATGATGAAGTTGGCGCCGAGCTCGCGCTTGATGGTCGCGATGGTGACGACCTCGTCGTTGAGGACGATGGCCATCGCCTTGCCCTTGCTGGCGCGCGTGAAGGCCGTGAAGTCGAACTCCTTCTCGGTGCTCATCTCCAGGCCGACCGCCGGGTAGCCGAAGCTGTCCTGGGTGCGGTTGACGTTCTTGAGGTCGTCCCCGGTGAAGTTCCAGTCCTCCTGGGGATTGATCAGCAGGACGATGTTCGAGGGGTCCTCGATCGAGTTACCCTGCTTGTCGATGATGCGCTGCGGGAAGGCGCGCACGTTGGCGAGCTGACCCGGCCTGGCCGCGAGCTGCTGGTTGTAGGTCGAGATCGGAGTCTCGGGGTTTTCCGTGCGCCAGCTGACGGCCCTCTGCGTCTCCGCCGTCAGGTCGGTTCCCGGCGGAAAGTCCGTGGGCTCGGCGGCGATGTAGAGCTTCATCGAGCCCGGGTTCTCGATCAGGGAGCGGATCGCGTCCTCCCCCTTGAGCTCGACCAGGGCGCCGGCGTCGTGCAAGGCGGCCGAGGTGCCGTCGATGCCGCGGTCGAGCTCGAAGAGCACGTTGTCCGTGCGCCGCTCGTACTGCAGCCGCTCCGAGCCGACCTGCAGCTTCCCGCCCGTCGTCGGGAACTGCTTCAGCATCTCCTCGTCGTCGGTCTGGATGACCATCGAGCCCTGCAGGGCGTCGATCCCTTCCTGGAGCGTGGCGGAGGCGTCCGAGCCCGTGATGTTCGCCGTGCTCGGGATCTCGATCACGAAGCGGTCGGTCCCCTGGGCGACGAAGCTCGCCTCGAGGGTGCCGTTGGGGTCGACGCGCTCACGCAGGATGTCGAGGGTGCTCGACAGGAGCGTCGCCTGGTCGGAGTACTCCGCCTCGCTGATCTTGCCCTCGGCCAGGGCCTGGTCCCAGTCGATGCGGTAGACCAGCCGCGAGCCCCCTTGCAGGTCCAGCCCGTAGCGGAAGGGCTCCTCGGGCAGGACGATCGACAGCGCGGCTCCGACGAGCAGGGCGAGGATCAGGGTGGTCTTGCGACCCAGGTTCTTGACCATGGAAGGAGGTCAGCGCGGCGGCTGGAGGAGGTTCTTCGGAGGGGTCGGGCGGAGGGGGTGGTCGGCGGTCAATCTTCGGCGTCGCCCGGGGCCTCGTCGCCGCCCTCGGGCGCGGTCTCCGTGGCGCTCTCGCGCTCGGCGGCCGCCGCGGCCATCGTGGCCTCGAGGCTCGCGTCGCGGTCCTTCTCGCGCCGGGCCTTCTCGCCCAGGAGCTCCTTGACGCGCGTCTTCTTACCGACGCGGTCGCGCAGGTAGTAGAGCTTCGCCCGCCGCACGTCGCCGCGGCGCACGATCTCGACGTCCTGCACGCGCGGGCTGTGCAGAGGGAAGATGCGCTCGACGCCCTCGCCCTGCACGATCCGCCGGACCGTGATGGTCTTGTTGATGCCGCGCCCGCCGATGGCGAGGACCGTGCCGCTGAAGATCTGGATGCGCTCCTTCTCTCCCTCGCGGATCAGGTAGTGGACGTTGACCGTGTCGCCGACGTGCACGGCGGGCAGGACGTCCTTGCCCATCTCGGCTTCAATGCTTTGGATCAGGTTCATCGGAGGCGGGGGCGCCTGAGGCGCTCCGGGGGCTGCTGGAATGAGAGGGTCGGTACGGAGGAGGGGACGAGCCCTGGGGCTCGAGGAGGTCGGGGCGTGCGCTCGCCGTGCGGCGCAGCGCCTGGCTCCGACGCCAGTGTTCGATGGAGGCGTGATCGCCGCTCAGGAGGACCTCGGGGACCGCCCGGCCCCGAAAGACACGCGGCCGCGTGTAGTGGGGGTGGTCGAGCTGGATCGCGCCCGAACCTTCGTCTCCCGCAGTGGGGGCGGACGGCCCGGGACGCGCCTGGAAGGACTCCTGGATCGCTGACCTCTCGTCTCCCAGGACACCGGGCAGGAGCCGCGCGGCGGCCTCGAGCACGCACAGAGCGGGCAGCTCGCCTCCGGCCAGGACGAAGTCGCCGACGGAGACGCGCTCGAAGTCGAGGACCTCCGCGATGCGCTCGTCGAAGCCCTCGTAGCGCCCGCAGAGGAGCAGGACGCGTTCCTCCTCGGCGAGCTCGTGGGCGTCGCGCTGGAGGAAGGGCCGGCCGGCGGGGCAGAGCATGAGCTTGCGGAAGGCGCCGTGCTCGGACTCGAGCCATTCGACGCACTCGACGACCGGCTCGGGGCGCAACACCATGCCGGGGCCGCCGCCGTAGGGACGGTCGTCCACCGTGCGGTGGCGGTCGCGCGCGAAGTCGCGGAAGTCGACGAGCCGCACCTCGGCCGCCCCCTTGGCGCGGGCGATCCCCAGGATGCTCGCGTCGAGGTAGGCCTCGATGGCCTCGGGAAACAAGGTCAGGATGGCAAAGAGCGGCACGGCGATTCCTATCCTTATGGGGGGGCTGCGGACCCGCGGTCGCCGGGGCGTGCACCCCGGCCCCTGCCAAGGCGTGCACCCCGACCCCTCCTGCGGGCATCCCGAGCGGCCCGGCAGGTCAGGAAAAGGCCCAGCAGGGTAGACAGGCCGGGTCTCCGAGGTCAAGAGTCTAGGGCCCTCGGGCCCCCGTCGGGGGGGCTTTCGGGGCCCATCTCCTCCCCCCGGACAGCAGGACTGGATCCCCAGTGTTCACCGGCATCGTCGAAGGCAGCCCCCCCGTCCTGCGGATCGAGCCCCGCGGCACGGGGCTGCGCGTCTGGATTCCCGCCCCCGATGCCGATTGGGCCGTCGCCCATGGCGAGAGCGTGGCCGTCAGCGGCTGCTGCCTGACCGTCGTGGGGGTCTGTGAGCCCCTCTGGGGCCCCGAGCCGCCGCCCCCCGGGCGGGAGGCGGGGGTCGAGCTGCCGGAGGGGACGCCGGGCGCGACCATGATCTTCGACCTCTCCGCCGAGACCCTGGCCCGCACCCACTTCGGGGCTCTGGAGGTCGGCCAGCCGGTCAACCTCGAGCGGGCCCTGCGCCTCTCCGACCGCCTCTCGGGGCACCTCGTCGCCGGCCACGTGGACGGTGGGGGGACCCTGGTGGAGTCCCGGGACGCGGGGGACGGGGGCCGGGTGGACACCTTCGAGGTCGACCCGGGCCTCGAGCGTTACCTGATCGAGAAGGGCTCGATCACCCTCGACGGGATCAGCCTGACCGTGGTCGAGCCCCGGGAGCGGCGCTTCGACGTGGCCCTCATCCCCGTCACCCTGGAGGCGACCAATCTCGGGCGCGCCCGGCCCGGCCAACGCGTCAACGTCGAGGCCGACATGGTCGGGAAGTGGATCGAACGGCTGCTGCCCGGGCAGGGTTGAAGAGACCCCCGCCCGGGCACGCGTTGCGTCAGCCGATGATGCCCGGCGGCGTGACCCGCGGGACGAAGCCCGGGAACACGGTCGCGAAGTCCCCCGAGGACAGGGACAGCTGGTTGACGAGGGCCTCCTTCAAGACGTCGCGGTAGTCGATGGTCATCGTCAGCGCGTCGTTGTTGATGGGGTCGTAGCTGCTCGCCAGGTCGCCGAACTCGCGGAAGACGGAGCCGCCCGAGCCCCCCGAGGAGGGGTGCACGCCCGAGCCCATCGCGACCATCAGGCTGCCGTAACCGTGGTCGGTGCCGGCGTCCTCGTTCTCCTTGATCTGGCGTCCGAACTCGGTCATCGCCAGGAAGAGGTACTTGTCGACTCCGGCCGGCCCGCCCAGGTCCTGGTAGAAGGCACCCAGGGAGGTCGAGAGGTCGTTGAGGATGTCGTACAGGATGCCGCCGGGGTTGTTGGGGTCCTGCTCGATGTGGTGATCCCAGCTCCCCAGGTCGATGTGGACCATCTCCACGTGGACCGTCGGGTCCTTGATGATCGCCGCCGTGTTGGCCAGGGCGTTGCCGAAGGGCGTATCGGGGTAGAGCCCGCTGCCCGGCACGGGGTAGCTCACCGCGGTCAACGTGTCGAGGGTGGCGAAGGCGGCCGCGGCCGAGAGCATGGCCGGGACGCGGGGAGTGAGCTCGTAGCTCTTGGAGATCGTGTGCTCCCGGAAGGGAGCGGTCGGTACGGCGGGCGGCGGACCCTCCGGTCCGGGGAAGCCGAGGTTGGCGACGTCCGCGATGGGCGACGTCTGCGGAGCGCCGATCAGCGAGGTCGGCATCAAGTTCCCGTGGCTGAAGCCACGCACGGGCGAACCCGACGGCGGCGTCAGCGACATGTGGCGTCCGCCCCAGCCCTCGGGCGGGAAGGGGGTCCCCGGGTCCACTCCGTGCTCCATGTGGAGCATGGACGTGAAGTGCGACCGACCCTGCTGCATCATTCCGGCCCCGTGCACGAAGCACAGGTGCCCGTCGATGTAGGGTTCGATCCAGTCGAGGGTCCCGACCGGATCGACGCCGCCGGGCGACATCGCGAAGGTCCCGTCCAGCCAGGCGCGGGCTCCGGGCAGGGGCGGCTCGACCTTGATCGTCGACCTCTGCGCGATGTACTCCGCGTCGTTGGGCATGCTGCAGACGCTCAGGGCGTCCATCCCGCCGCGGTTGAAGAGCACGATCCCGGTGCGGGTCGTGGTCGAGGGAGTCGCGCGCGAGATTCCCGACATCCAGACGCTCGCCGAGGCGGCGGCACCGGTGGTGACGCCGGCGCGCTTCAGGAAGCTGCGGCGCGAGAAGCCCCCGGAGGAGCCGGAGCGACCGTCTCGTCGCGAGCGGTCATCATTCGTTCGCATGTTCGAGCTCATCGGACTCCTCCTAGTAGTACTGGTAGCTGGGTGCGGACGCGGCCACGGCGTAGATCTCCCGCAGGAGCTCCTTCATCGTCACCGCCCCCAGGTTCAGGAGGATGGCGCCGATGTCGGCGTACTCCTGGATCCAGAATTCCTCGTCGGAGGTCATCGCGCCTCCCGCGAGCACTTCGTTCATGCGCGCCCCCAGCCCGTTCACCGGGAAGCTGCCGATGGCGTGCACGAGGTTGAGGTACTCGACCCGGATCCCCAGCAGCTCGTCTCGGGTCAACGAGTCGAGGAGGTCCCAGCGGCCGAGGAGGTTGCCGATCCAGGCGCCCTCCGCGTCCGGGTAGCCGTTCGGCGGACCCCAGAAGAAGGGGGCGTTGCCGAGGCTGTCGAGGCGCTGGATCAGCTCCTGGGGAGGACTGTAGATCTCCCCGCCTGAGGGCCAGCTGGGCGCGCCACGGACGCGCCGCAGGAAGCCGGCGGCGAGCTGCATCGGGCGCTTGACCTTGAGGGTCGTGGGATTCGCGCCCAGGAGAGCGTTCAGGTTGGCCGGCGTGAGGATCGTGCGGATCATCTCCGCGACGTCGCCGCCGGTCGACTGGTAGACGGTCGAGACCTGGGAGACGACCGCGGGGTCGGGGTCGTAGGCCAGGAGGAAGCGGCACAGCTTGTAGGCGATGTAGTCCGCTGTCAGCGGGTGCGTCGCCAAGCCGGCGAGCAGGGCGTCGCCCTGGACCTCGCCCCCGGCCGGGATGTCGATCTTCTGCGCGTGGTTGCGCAGCAGGGTGTAGGCCGGCGCGGCGGGGTCGTGCAAGGCCGGGTTGTAGCCGTAGGTCAGGAACTCCCCGCTGCCGGCCGAGGTCTGGATGCTCCAGCCGCAGAGGATCTGCGCGACCTCTTCGATGTCCTCCTCGGTGTAGCCGTTGCCCTCGCCGAGGGTGTGCAATTCGAGGAGCTCACGGGCGTAGTTCTCGTTGGGCGCCAGGTAGGAGCTGGCCCACTGGTCGAGGTAGATCAGCATCGCCCCGCTGTGGGCGCTGGCGACCAGCATGTCCGGGAACAAGCCCAGGGCGTGGGCCCGGACGACCTCGCGGTCGTCGACGGGCTTCGTGAAGCCCTGGATCGGCAGCCGGATGTCGATGTTGAAGTGGTCGGTCCAGAACTCCGTCATGCGGTCGTGGAGCCGACGCTTCGTCAGGAGCGTGCGGTAGATCGTCGTCCCCTGGGAGAGGGCGATCCAGAGGGGCTGGTTGGGGTCGGTGATGACCAGCGTCTCCGCGTTGTCATCGGCGACGTTCGTGAAGTAGCCCTTCGTCGGGTCCCCGGTGGGCGTGATCGTCGGGTCACCCGCGAGGAACTCGACCACGTCGGGGTCGGGGATCGAGTCGGGGTCCAGGTGGTAGTCGAGATAGCCCGAGAATCCCAGGGACTCGGCGAGCGCGTACTCCTGATGGTGGAAGCCGCCGGTGACGCGATTGACGAGCAGGACCAGCAAGGGGTCGTGGACGGTCGGAGTCCAGCCCTGGACCGAGGGCGTGAACTCGTCCGCGGTGGTGTCGTTGGCGCCGCCGGCGGTGCCGCCGCCGAGGCCGGCGCTCCGGACCGTGCGGGCGGCGCCCACCACCGCAGCCGTCGACAGCCCCGCCTTGGCGGCGCGCCGTTCGATGAGCCGCGAGACCAGGTCGCCGTACTGCGAGCGGCGCCCCACCTCCAGGGGGGCGGAGGCGTCGAGGCCTGGCGTCGATCTCAGGCGCTCGGCGCCGGCGCGGCCGGCTGCGAGGAATGCGGACTCGAGGCGGCCGGCGGCCTCGTCCACGGGGGCGGGATTGCGAGGGGGCTGGGCGACCGGCTGCCGGGGACGATTCACGAGCGATCGTCCACCTGCCTGGTGAGCTCCACGGGAACCCAAGGCGCTCAGGGTCGTCCGAAGTTCGGTCCTCTTCATGGAGGGGCCTCCTTGTAAGAGTCGTACGAGAACCCGAGCTTAGCCGGGCACTCACATTCCGGAAGATGGCCGTCGTGATTCCGCCCGGCGCACTCCGCGGTCCCGCGTTCGGTAAACGAGGCATCCTATGCGAGATGAGCATGCAGCTCTGTAGGCTCGGCGCACGCAGCTTGTGTAGGCGCAGTCAGTTCCGTCAAGCCACCGGGGCGCGAGGAGGACGCGCGCGCTTCAGCGCGGCTATGCGCCGTGGCGGACCGACAAGCGCTCCGAGGCCGTGCGTAATGCCTCGCCGAGCTCACGCACGCGTGCCTGGCCCATGCGGCTGGCGGGCCCCCCCAGGCTGATCGCCCCCTCCACGCGGCCGAAGGCGTCCCGGAAGCCGGCGGCCACGGCCACGTAGTCCGGCTCCAGTTCCTCGTGGACCACGGCATAGCCCGCGTGGCGCACGAGCTCGAGCTCGCTGCGCAGCTGGGTCGGGTCGGTCTTCGTGTGCTCGGTGCAGGGCGCGAGAGGGGTCCCGAGCAGGGCCTCCAGCTCCGGCTCGTTCATGCTCGCCAGCCAGCAACGACCGGTCGAGGTCGCGTGCAGGGGCCAACGCGTTCCGATCTCGAGGCCGCCGGTGACGAGGTGGCTGCCGCGCACCGCGTCGAGGATCAGCATGGAGTCGTCCACCCGCACCTCGAGGCTGGCGGTCTCGCCGCTCGCGTGGGCCAGCTCCTCCAGGACCGGGCGCACCTCTCCCCGCAGGTCGCTCGACTCGAGGGCCTGCACCCCGAGGCCGACCAGGGCGCGTCCCAGGCGGAAGGCACCGCCCGGTCCGCTGCGCTCGACGAAGTCCTCGCTCTCGAGGGCGCACAGGAGTCGGTGCGCGGTCGGCTTGGTGAGGCCCGTCACTGCGTGGAGCTCGGCGAGGGTCGCGGATGCGCCCCGGGCGCCGAGGGCTTTGAGCAGACCCAGCGCGCGCAACACGGCTTGGGTGCCCGGAGGAGCGGGGGGCTTCCGTTGCGTGACCATGCGGTCATAATATGGAACGCCGCCATCGATCGCTACCGAAGAGGGACCGCTGGAATCCTCCAAAGACGCGTTTCCCACCGGGGCGACCCCGATTCGCGTCTCACCCTGCCTCGGCGAGGAGTGACCACGATGTGGGACCGCGACGCCGATCGCGCTAGGCTGAGGCGATGGATCGCAACGCCTTGCAGGAGCAGCTCGCGCGAGACTTCGACCCCGCGCTGCCGATCGAGGAGGCCTGGACTCCCCCGGCCAGCTGGTTCGTCTCGCCGGAGATCGCCGAGCTCGAGGCGCGCCGCGTCTTCGCCCGCAGCTGGCAGCCGGTGGCGCGCGTCACCCAGCTCGCCGAAGCCGGGAGCTACCTCACGGGCTGCATCGGTCGCGAGCCCTGGGTCGTCACCCGCGACGAGGACGGCGAGCTGCGCGCATTCCACAACACCTGCCGCCACAAGGGGCGCGAGGTCGTACAGGGCGAGGGACGCGCGGACGAGCTCGTGTGCGGCTACCACGCCTGGACCTACGACCTGCATGGCGCTCTTCGCAGCGCGCCGCGCATGGGCGGTATCCGGGACTTCGAGCGCGGGGTGATGTCCCTCGTCCCGCTGCGCCTCGAGGTCTGGGGCCCTTGGATCTTCCTGAACGGCGACCCCGAGGCCCCGCCCCTGAGCGAGGCCGCCGCGCCCATCGAGGCGCGCCTCGGCGCCGAGCCTTGGAGTCGCCTGCGCTTCCTGCATCGAACGGTCTGGGACGTCGCGAGCAACTGGAAGGTGTGCGTCGACAACTATCTCGACGGCGGCTACCACATCCCGCACATGCACCCGAGCCTCGACGCCCAGCTCGACATGGAGAGCTACCGCACGGAGCTCTTCCCTTCTTGCTCGATTCAGTCGTCGCTCCCCGCGGGGCGCCAGGACGAGCGCATCGCCTTCGACGCCGGCGCGCGCATCGGGGGGGAGGCCGTGTACCTCTGGCTCTTCCCCAACTTCATGCTCAACCGCTACGGTCCCTGCCTCGACACGAACCTCGTGATCCCGCGCGGGCCCGACCATTGCCAGGTGGTGTACGACTTCTGGTTCGAGGAGGACCAGCTCGAGACGGGCCGCGACTTCATCGATGAGAGCATTGCGCAGAGCGCGGTCACCCAGCGCGAGGACATCGAGATCTGCGAGTCGGTCCAGCGCGGGTTGCACTCGGCGAGCTACGACCGCGGCCGCTACGCGCCGCGGGTCGAGATCGGGGAGCACCACTTCCACCAGCTGCTCGCGCGGCAGCTCGTGAGCTGATTCGCAATACGGAGTCGCACACTTTGTTGTCGTTCAGCAACAAGGGGGTGCCAGGCAACGCCTGGCACCCCCTTGTTGCTGAACGACAACAAAGTGTGCGACTCCGTATTGCGAATCAGCGAGCGGCGCGGGCCGCGAGGACGCCGGCTCCGCCGTGGAAGGGGCCGCCGGGGTGATTGCCCGCTCCGCCGAGCCAGAGACCCTCCACCGGCGTGCGATAGCGCGAGAGCCCGAGGGCCGGGCGCTGCAACCAGAGCTGGTCGAGCGCCAGCTCGCCGCCGTGGAGGTGGCCGCCGCGCAGGCCGAGCTCCGCCTCGAGGTCGGCGGGCGTCAAGAGGCGCTCCGCGACGATCGCCTCGCTCGCACCGGGTGCGAGTCGCTCGAGGGCCGCGAGGGCGCGGCCGCGCAGCTCTGCGCGCGCTCCCTCGTCCCAGCCGGCGCGCAGCTCGCGGGGGACGCCGTGCAGGTGGACGCTCCAGCTGCGGCCCCCGGCGGGAGCGCAGCCGGCTTCGCGGCTCCAATCGCGGACGTCGAGCCAAGTCGACTCGGGGAGCTCGCCGTACTTCAAGGCGTCGGCCGCGCGCTCGAGCTCCTCCGGCGCGGAGGCGGAGATCGCCCGGCTCGCGCCGCCGGGCAGCCCGATGTCGCTGCCGAGGGCGAGCACCCAGACCGCGCTCGAGCCCCGCGTGCGCCAGGAGGCGAGCTCGTCCTCGAGGCTGCGCGGGAGCAGGCCGCCCGGCAGGAGGTCGAGCCCGGTCATCGCCGGGTCGAGGGTGGAGAGCACGAGCGGCGCCTCGAGGCGCGTCCCGTCCGCGAGCTCGACGCCCGAGATCCGCGGAGCGGTCGTGCCCTCGACGAGCAGGGAAGCCGCCTTCACGCCGAGCCGCTGCTCGACGCCCAGGGCGTCGCAGCGTGCCTCGAGGGCTTCCGCCAGGGCGGCGAGGCCTCCGACAGGTTCGCCACCGCGCGTTGCCTCGCGCAGGAGCAGGAGCGCCGTCGTCCCTGCGGCGCGCGGTCCGACTACCGTGCCGCCGAGGATGGGCGCCACGAGCCCTGCGCGCAGGGCGGGGTCGACGAAGCGTTCCTCGAGCCAGTCCCAGGCGGGCAGGGTCGCGACGCGCAGGAGCTCCATCATGTCCCGCTGGCCGAGCCCGCGCAGGCGCAGGGCCTGGAGGCCGAGCTGCCACAGGTCGCGCACCCCGGGCTCGGTCGGCTCCGGGGGTGGAGCGTCGAGGAGCTCGGTCACGAGCGGGCCGAGGCGGTCGATGAAGGCGCGCCATTCGCCGTGAGCTCCGCTGTCGGGCCCGCCCGCGAGCGAGTCGCGCCCGATCCGCAGGAGCTCTCCGTCGGCGCGGGGCACGGCGAGCTCCGCCTCTTCCTCGCGCCAGGCGAGGCCTCCTCCAGCGAGGGCTCCGTCCTCGAGCTGCAGGGGCGCGAGCAGGCGCCGCCGCACCAGTGCCGTCTCGTGCAGGAGACCCGGGACGCGGTAGCCCGCGGCGAGCTCGACGGCCGCGGCGACTCCTCCTGCGCGCTGCGCGCCGTCGACCAGGGTCACTTGCCGCCCGTTCGTCGCCAGGGTCGCCGCGGCGGCCAGGCCCTCGAGGCCGGCACCGAGCACCACCGCCCGGTCGTCCATCGCGCTCATCGCGCTCCCCCCGGCGCCGGCATGGGCGGCCCGCCGCTGACGGCCTCGCCCAGCATCGCCTTGGCGCAGAGGGCGCCCGGCGCGCCCATCAGGCCGCCGCCGGGGTGAGCTCCCGAGCCCGCGAGCCACAGGTCGCGGATCGGCGTGCGGTAGCGGGCCCAGCCGGCCGTCGGGCGTTGGAAGGCGAGCTGGTCCAGGGTCAGCTCGCCGTGGAAGATGTTGCCCTCGGCGAGGCCGAACTCCTGCTCGAGGTCCCAGGGCGTCAGCACCTGGCGGTGCAGGATGATGTCGCGCAGGTTCGGCACGTACTCCGCGAGGGTATCGATCACCGTGTCCCCGAAGGCCTCGCGGTGCTCCGGCCAGCTCGCGGGGCCGCCCTCGATCTCGTAGGGGGCGTACTGCACGAAGCAGCTCATGACGTGCTTGCCCGGGGGCGCGACGCTGGGGTCGACGAGCGATGGGATCACGACGTTGATGTAGGGGCGGCGCGAGAAGCGGCCGTACTTCGCCTCGTCGTAGGCCCGCTCGAGGTAGTCGATGCTCGGCGCGATCGCGATGTCGCCCCGCAGGTGAGCGGCTCCCGGGCGGCAGGAGAACTCGGGCAGGCGGTCGAGGGCGAGGTTGACCTTGCCCGAGCTGCCGCGAAAGCGGTAGCGCTCCAGACCGGCCCGGAAGTCGTCGGGAAGGTGCTCCGCGCCGACGAAGCCGAGGAAGGTCCGCCGCGGGTCGCAGCCCGAGACGACCTGCTTGGCGCGCAGCTCGTCGCCGTTCTCCAGCACGACCCCCACGGCCCGGCCGCCGCGCAGGAGGATGCGTTCGACCGGCGCCTCGGTGCGGATCTCCGCGCCGAAATGGCGCGCGGCGTTCGCGATGGCGTTGCTCACGCCGCCCGTGCCGCCCTTTTGGAAGCCCCAGGAGCGGAAGGCGCCGTCGATCTCGCCCATGTAGTGGTGCAGGAGCACGTAGGCCGTGCCCGGGGAGCGCACGCCGAGGAAGGTGCCGATGATGCCGCTGACGGACATCGGGGCCTTGAGCTCCTCGGCCTCGAACCACTCGTCGAGGAAGTCGACCGCGCTCATCGTGAGCAACTTCAGCCGCAGCTCCATCTGATCCACCTGCGCGTCGGCGAAGTGACGACCGAGGCGCAGGAGGGAGAGCAGCTCGCTCGGGTTCCAGCTCGTCGGGTCGGGGGCCGCGGAGTCGATGATGGGGCGCACGAAGCGCCCGATCAGGCTCATGGCGCGGCTGAACTCGTCGAGAGCCTCCGCGTCGCGGCGGCTGAAGGCCGAGACCTCCTCGCGCGAGAGCTCCGCGTCGGACCAGCGGCACATGGAACGCCCGTCCGGGAGCGGCAGGAAGGAGGACTCCAGGGGCACGAGGTCGAGGCCGAAGCGCGGCAGCTGGAGGTCGCGGATGATCCAGGGCCGCAGCAGGCTGACGACGTAGGAACAGACGGAGTAGGTGAAGCCGGGCGTCACCTCCTCGCTCACCGCCGCGCCTCCCAGGACGTGCCGGCGCTCGAGCACGAGCACCTTCTTGCCCGCCTTGGCGAGGTAGGCCGCGCAGACGAGGCCGTTGTGGCCCCCGCCGACGAGGATCGCGTCGTAGTCGTGGCGGCTCATCGGGCGCGCTTGCGTTCGGGGTCGAAGAAGGGGGTCTTGCGCACCGTGGCTCCGGCGCGGCGGCGCTCGTACTCGCAGGTGACCTCGATCTCGAGGCGCGTGCCCGGGGCCGCCAGGGAGGCCTCGACGTGCCCGAGGGCGAGGTAGGCCTTGAGGGTGGGGGACCAGGCCCGGCTCGTCGCGTAGCCCACCTGGCGCCCGTGCTCGTAGAGGGGGACGCCCTCGCGGCAGGTCTCGGCCGCGAGGTGCGGCGCGAGGCCGAACTCCTCGTGGATGGCCTCGAAGTCCTCCCAGTCGATCTCGAGACCGACGAGGCGGCGGCGGGGTCCCGCGGCCTTCTCCGCGCGCAGGGCCTCCTGCCCGATGAAGGGGGCGCGCTCGAGCTGCACCATCCAGTCGAAGCCGAGCTCGAAAGGCGTCGACTTCTGGCGCTCGATCAGGGCGCCGCGGGCGGAGGTGTAGTCCACACCGGCGAGCACGAATCCGGCCTCGACCCGCGACACGTCGAGGGCGTCGAGCCCCATCGGCAGGAGCCCGTGGGGCCGGCCCTGCTCGAGCAGCGCGTCGTAGATCGCCAGGGCCTCGTCGTTCCCCACCCAGAGCTCGTAGCCGAGGTCGCCCGTGTAGCCCGTGCGCGTCACCAGCCCCTCGACCTCGCGCCCCCCGAGGGCGAAGCGCGCCGGCATGGCCCGGAAGAACGCCAGCTCGTCGATCTCTTCGCCGACGAGCGGGCGCAGCACGTCGCGCGAGCGTGGGCCCTGCACGGCCAGCGCCGCGATGCTCCGGCTCGTGTCCTCGACCTCGACGTCGAGCCCGCGCGCGTTGATCTCGAGCCAGCGCAGGGCTGGATCGGCGGAAGTGAGCCGCAGGTGATCCTGCGCGAGCCGCGTGACGGTCCCGTCGTCGAGCACCTTGCCGTGCTCGTCGCACCAGCAGACGTAGCTCACGCGACCGATGGCCTGGCGCGTGAAGTCGCGCACGGTCACCCGCGCCAGCAGCTCCGCGGCCTGGGGCCCCCGCACCTCGTATTTGTAAAGAGGCGTGGCGTCCATCACGGTCGCCTGGTGACGCAGGGCGTAGTACTCCCGGTCGTGATAGGTGTCGAAGCGCCGCACCGCGTGGCAGCCGGCCCACTCCTTGAAGAGCAGGCTCGTGCAGAGCTCGTGGGTGCGCGGGTGGAGGGGGGTCGGCCGGGGCATGGCGGCGCAAGCTAGGCAGAGCTCCGGCGCGCTACAAGGCAATTCCGCTGGCCCTGCTTCCACATGCTGGAGGTGGCCGGAGCGCTCCACGGCCCCGAGAGGTGGGCTCGGGCCCTGGGCGGCTCGAACTGGGCTAGCCTGTTCCACATGCTGAGCGCCCCCCCCCGGGGAGCGAGGCGGGACCGGCCGGGCTCGAAGGCAGGGGCCGCCCCGGGGGTCGGTCGCAGCCCGGGCCGCCCCGCTTGGGGGCCGGTGAGGGGAACCTCAGGGGGCCGGGGACCGTCTCAAGCGGAGATCGGGCCCTCGTCGCCGCTTCGCTCGCCACCGCCGACCGAGGCGGCTCGTTCCGAGGGCTGCCCTCCCCTTCCCCCAGCCACCAGGCCTCGGCCATGCTCCAGACTCTCTTCTCCCTCCGGCGCCGCGCCGCCGGACCGCTCCTTCTCCTGCCTCTCGCTCCGCTCGCCACCTCGCAGGTGTCCCACGGCGGCCAGCCCGCCGCTCACTGGGCGAAGTTCGACACGGCCGCGCCCCTCGTCATCGTCGACGCTCCCGACGTCGACGCCTACATGCTGGAGGACGAGGCGCTGGGCTACCGGCCCCTGCGTTACGGCGCCCTCCTCGACCTCGACCTCGACCTCTCCGACGGGGCCTGGACGGAGCTCCCCGACGGCTCCCGGGCCTGGCGCCTGCGCATCCGCTCGGAGGGCGCGAAGTCCCTGGCGGTCGAATTCGACCTGCTGGACCTCCCGCCGGGCGCCGAGCTCTTCGTCTACGGCCCGACGGGCACGCGCTTCCTCGGCGCGTACACGACGGAGAACGAGCACCTGGACGGGACCTTCGTCTTCGAGCCCTTCGCGGGCGAGGAGATCGTGCTCGAGATCGACGTGCCCGAGGGCGTCGAGGACCCGGTCCTCGACACGGCCTCTCTGATCTACGACTACCGCGACGTCTTCGGCCTGATGGACGGCACGGTCCACGTCGGCCCGACCCCCATCGACCCGGGGAACTGCCTGATCGACGTCAACTGCCCGCAGGGCGACGCCTGGGAGTTCCAGAAGCGTGCGACGATGCGCACCCTCTCCGGCGGCGGCCTGTGCTCGGGCGCGCTGGTCAACAACACGGCCCAGGACGGCACGAACTACGTCCTGACCGCCAACCACTGCGGGCAGACCTCGAACACGGTCTTCCGCTTCAACTACCAGCGCGCGAACTGCGGCTCCGGCGGCGCTCCCACCAGCATGTCGGTCTCGGGCTGCACCGTCCTGACCAGCAACAGCACCTACGACAACCGGCTGCTGAGGATCAACACCACGATCCCCGAGAGCTACGAGCCCTACTACGCGGGCTGGTCTCGCTCGACCGCCAACTCGAGCTTCGCCTTCTCGATGGGGCACCCCAGCGGCGGTCCCAAGAAGATCTCCATCGACCAGAACGGCGCGATTCGCGAGAGCCGCTTCTGGCGCGTGAGCTGGAGCGAGGGCACCCTCGAGGGCGGGAGCTCCGGTGGGCCGCTCTTCGACCAGAACGGTCGCGTCGTCGGACCGGCCTGCTGCGTCAGCGCCTTCAACTGCAACCAGACCGCCTGGTACGGACGCCTCGACCAGTTCTGGAGCTCGAACCCCATCGCCCAGTATCTGGATCCCCTGGGCTCGAACCCGACGCTCCTCGACGGCTTGGATCCCGCCAACGCCTGCGAAGCCCCGGAGAACTTCTGCACCTTCCTGCCGAACTCGGTGGGCCCCGGTGCGCAGATCACCTACACCGGCAGCAACTTCATCTCCGCCAACGACCTCGTCCTCGAGTGCTCCGGCTTGCCGCCCAACGTCGCCGGGATCTTCTTCTACGGGAACAACGAGACCGGCACCCTCTTCGGCGAGGGCATCCTCTGCGTCTCCGGTGACATCAAGCGCCTGGGCGTGCAGTTCACCGACATCCTGGGCACGGTCCAGCGTCCCCTCGACTTCACCCAGCCTCCCTTCGACGCCGGCTCCGGCGCCGCCATCGCAGGCGAGACGAAGCGCTTCCAGTTCTGGCACCGCGACGTGATGGGCGGTCCCTCGGGCTTCAACACGAGCGACGGCCTGGCCGTCACCTTCTGCGACTGAGCGCTCCCCGCGACGGCAGCGCGACGTCCCTCGCCGCCGCCCGTTCCTCCGCCTTCCGGCGCGGGGGCGGGCGGCGGCTCCTTCGAGGTCCCATAATGCGGGCATGCAGGCTGGGCAGGGCGACCTCTCCGCCGAGCTCGTGCGGCGCATCCAGGCCGGGGACCAGGCCGGGTGGGAGGAGCTCTACCTGCGCTACCGCGACCCGCTCCTGCTCTCGATCCGTGCCCGCCTGGGCCCCGCCCTGCGCGCGCGACTCTCCTCGGAGGACGTGCTGCACAGCGTGGTGAAGGACGCCCTGGGGGAGCTCGCGCGCTTCGAGCACCGCGGCCCCGGTTCCCTCGGCCACTACCTGCACGCCTGCGTCCTGAACAAGATCCGCAACAAGGCGGACTACCACGGCGCCCTCAAGCGCGCGGGCGACCGGCCCCTGAGCGACTCCCTCGTCGCCGCCCTGCACGGTCCCGAGCTCGCGGCCGCTCCCCGCTATCTCGAGAGCGAGCGCTTCGAGCGCCTGGAGCGAGCCCTCGGCCAGCTCGAGGAGGAGGCACGCGAGCTCGTGCTGCTGCGCCTGGTCGAGGGCCTGAGCAACGCGGAGGCGGCGCGCCTCGTCGGCAAGAGCCCCGCGGCCGCCTCCAAGGCCTACTGCCGCGGGCTGGCCCGCCTGGGCACCCTTACGCGCGACGGGGGAGAGTCGTGAGAGAGGTCGAGGAGCTCGTCGCGCGTTTCCTCGAGCTGCGCGAGGAGGAGCCCGACCTCGAGCCGGCCGACTTCGCGCGCCGCCACCCCGAGCAGGCCACCGAGCTCCTCGCGGCCCTCGAGCACTTGCTCGCGACCCTGGAGCGCTTCGAGCCCCTGCGCGACCCCGCCCAGGGGCCCACTGGCGGTCGCGCGCGCCGCGTCGGCGACTGGGAGCTCCTGGCGGAGCTCGGCCGGGGCGGCATGGGGGTCGTCTACGAGGCTCGCCGCGCGGACGGCGACGAAGACGAGCGCGTCGCCCTCAAGCTGCTGCCCCTGGGAGGGCTCTTCGGAGAGCGCGCCCAGGAGCGCTTCCGGCGCGAGGTGCGCACCCTGGAGCGCCTCGATCACCCGCAGATCGTCGGCGTGCGCGAGTTCGGGAGCGAGGGGGATTCGCCCTACCTCGTCATGGACCTCGTCGATGGCCGTCCGCTTTCGGAGGGGGTGGAGCGCTGGCGCGACGCGCGCGAGGTGGCGCGCCTGATCGCGAGCCTCGCGCGGGTCGTCCAGGCGGCCCACGACGGGGGCGTCTTGCACCGCGATCTCAAGCCGCAGAACGTGATCGTCAGCCCGGAAGGCCTGCCGGTGCTGCTCGACTTCGGCCTCGTGCACGCCCTCGACGAGGCGACCCTCACCTCCACCGGCGACCTGCTCGGGACGCCGCGCTACATGGCCCCGGAGCAGGCGCGGGGCGAAGCGGCCAGCGAGCGCAGCGACGTCTTCGCTCTGGGCCTCTTGCTCTACGAGCTCCTGGCGGGCCGACCGGCCTACCCGCAAGAAGATCGCTCCGCCGTGCTGGAGGCTGCCGGTCGCGCGGCAATGCCGGACCCCGCGCGCCTGCGGCCGCCGCTCCCGCGCGAGCTCGTGGGCGTCCTGCGCCGGGCCCTCGCCTGGCGCGCGCGCCGCCGCTACGCGACCGCGGGCGCGCTGGCGGCGGACCTCGAGCGCTTCGCCCGCGGCGAGCCCGTCGCCGAGCGCGGGCCGTCGCTCCCCGCGCGCGCCCTGGACACCCTCGCCCGCCGTCCCCTGCGCTTCGTCCTCGGGGGTCTCCTCGCGGCCCTCGCCCTGACCCTCGTCGTCACCGTCGTCCTGCCCGCCGCCGACGCGCGGCGCGTCGCGCGGGCGCGCGACATCGAGCGCGGCTTCGACCGCGCCCTCTCCGGTCACCTGCGCGGACGCGGAGAGCTCGGCCGACGCCTGGTGGAAGAGCTGCGTGAGCGGGCGCCGGAGCACTCTCCGGCTCTCGCCCTCGAAGCCGTGCTCAGGGGGGCGCCGCCGCCCGCGGAGCTCGCGCCCTGCGAGGCCCGGCTTCTCGAGGGGATGCGGCAGGAGGCGCGCGGCGAGGCGCTGGCGGCGCGCGCGCTCTATCGAGAGGCGCTCGAGCACGACCCGCGCAGCGCCTGGGCGGCCGCGCTCCTCGCGAGCCTGGCCTGGGAGCTCGAGCAACCCGAGCAGGCGGAGGCGGAGCTCGTCGCCGCCTCGCAGCGCCTGCCCGAGTCCCTGGCCATCGCCCAGGAGCTCGCGCGCCACCTCTTCCGGCGCGGGGAGCACGCGCGGGCCGAGCGCGAGTACGAGCGCGCCCTCTCCCTCGACGACGCGGTCCCGGAGCTCTGGCAAGGTCTCGCCCTGGCACGCCTGCGCCTCGGCCGGGACGACGCCGCCCTCGAGGCGAGTCGGCGCGCCCTCGAATTGGCGGGGGAGCTCGAGCCCGCCCTGGCCAACACTCTGGCGACCTCCCTCGACCGCGGGGGGCGCCACGCCGAGGCCCAGGCGATCTTCCGTCGACTCGCGACGGAGCACCCCGAGCGGACCGACTACGCCTTCAACCTGGCCTTCTCCCTCGACAGCGAGGCGCGCGTGCGCGAGGCCGCCCCCCTCTACGAGCAGGTGCTCGAGCGGGATCCCGGGCACGTCCAGGCGACGGTCTGCCTGGCGTGGCTCTGCGCGACGACCGAGGTCGAGGAGCTGCGTGACGAAGCGCGCGCCGAGGCCCTCGTCCTCGAGGCCCTCGAGCTCGACCGCGGCGCCTCGCCCCAGCTCGTCCAAGGCGCCGAGCAGGTCGCCCGTGCTACCGGCCGCGTCGAGCGCATCGCCGAGCTCCTGGGGCGCCTCGCCGACGAGGGCGAGGTGGACGAGCGCAGCGTGCGCCTCAGCCGCGTCCACCGGAGCCTGATGGAGCTCGCCGCGGAGAGCCGTTGAGCGCTACTACTCGACCGCGCGCACGGAGAAGACGGCGATCCCGCCGAAGTCGTGCTGCTCGAGGAGCTCGAGGCGCGGCGAACGCGCCAGACGCTCGACCCGCCCGTCGCTCGAGTCGTGCCAACGGTTGTCGAGCAGGTAGAAGACGCCGTCGGCCCCGAAGCGCTCGACGTCGAGGGACTCGAGGCGCCCGTCGCCCAGGGGACGCACGAAGAGCTCGGTGCCCCGCGCGAGCTCGGCCTTGCCCGCCTCGAAGTCCGTGGCGATCGACTCGGCGAAGGAGCCCAGGCGCCCGCCGAGGGACTCGCCGAAGACGCGCTCGAAGGCCGCCACGCCGCGCCGGGCGGCGTCCGCCGAGGGCGCGAGGTTGCGGGCGTCCTGGATGCGCGCGTCGTAGTAGGGGAGGCTGCGGCAGTGCGGGTAGGGCGTGAAGATCGAGCGCCCCGCCGCCCCCGCCTCGAGCTCTTCGCCGAACCAGGCCGCCGCCGCGCGCCAGTCCGGGTGCGGCTTGTAGACCGTCCAGCGGTCGCCGAAGCCGTAGTAGGCGAGGAGATTGGCGAGCGAGAGCGCGGTGAGGAGGGCGACCGCACCGCGCCGCAGGAGCGCCGGGCGCAGGGAGACGAGCCCCAGGCTCGCGATCACGAAGAAGAACGGCAGGCTCGCGATCAAGCTGCGCTCGATGTACGTGCGCGGCATGCCGACGAGCGGCAGGACGAAGAGGAAGGCCGGCAGGCAGGCGAAGCCCGCGACGAGCAGGGGGCCGAAGGGCAGCTCCCTCCGCCGGCGCAGGAGCTCGAGCAGGCCGCGCGTGAAGGCGAGCACGCCGAGCCCCTGGAACAAGAGCCAGGCCCAGGCGCGCGGGCTCGAGGTCTCCGCGCCGGCGGCCAGACAGTTCCCCGTCCAGCTCCACTGGAAGAGGAAGCGGTAGACCTCGGTCGGCGTGAAGGGTCGAAGGTATCCCTGGGAGGTCTCGAAGCCGATCAGCTTCGCCTTGAAGAGCACCCAGCCGGCGATCGCGACCAGCCCCGCGCCGTGGATCCAGAGCAGCGGCCGGGGCCTGCGCTCCGTCCAGCCGAGCCGCGGTGCGACGAGGCCCGCGACGAAGAGCAGGGCGACGAAGACCGCCAGGTAGTAGTGCAGCGCGAGCATCGCCGCGACGAGCGCCGCGTAGGCCCACCAGCCGCGGCGCTGCAGCTCGCCCGCGACCAGGCGCGGGAAGAGGGAGAGGGCGACGAGCGCCAGGAGCAGCATCGGCGCGTAGAGCCGGCCCTCGATCGAGTACCAGATGTGCACTGGCGAGATGGCGAGCAGCCCCACCGTCAGCCAGGCCGCGCCCTCGCCGACCCAGCGCCGCGCCAGGAAGAAGACCAGGGGCAGGCTCGCGAGGCCCGCGAGCAGCGAGGGGATCCTGAGCGAAACCTCCGAATCCCCGAAGATCCCGTTCCAGAGGAAGGCAAAGACCAGGTAGAGCGGCGGGTGGATGTCGACGTGGATCGTCGTCAGGAGCTGCGCCAGCGTGCCGATGCGTTGCTCCGACATGCAGGCCTCGTCGAACCAGAGGCTCTGGCCCAGGCGCGGGAGGCGCAGGAGGAGCGCCACGAGCACCAGGACCGCCAGGGCCGGCCAGTTCGTCTTTCGTATCCGCTCGTCGATCATCGCAATACGGAGTCGCAATACGGAGTCGCACACCTTGTTGTTGTCTGGCAACAAGGTGTGCGACTCCGTATTGCG